>Ga0224501_10000825_pt1 | contig 23920 bp, 35 predicted proteins | sample SF_Oct11_sed_USG_4_FD_169105 | JGI IMG/M metagenome (GOLD analysis project Ga0224501, IMG submission 169105) | Sediment microbial communities from San Francisco Bay, California, United States - SF_Oct11_sed_USGS_8_1 | ecosystem: Environmental > Aquatic > Marine > Sediment | place: USA... | reverse complement strand
CGCGCGCGCTAATGGAAAAAACCAGCTTTGGAAAAGTATGGCGATTTATGAAGTGTGAAAGCAGCTGTCCCATATTCCCAAATAATTAATTCCAGGTGGGAATAGAAAAACGGGAAGGGTGCACCCATAAAAAGTTTTAAGGACAGGTCCCTTAAGGTTATACGGATAAGAATGGACGACGACACTGAAACAGCCGTCATAATCCTGGTCTTCATAGCGGCGTTTCTGATAATCGGCTACTACGGCGTTCAGCTGTGGCAAAGAGAAACACAGCTGGAAAGAACTAACCTGCCTTTCGTCCCGGGCCAGGGGTGGGATTCGAACCCACGCGCGGCTGACGGCTCTTTTGGTTCTAGAAGTGCTAACATTATAAGTTCTAGGCTTTAACCTGTCGATTCTTCTAGAATTTTGTTCCATACTGATTTATTAAAGTGCACCTATTCAGTTTTACCGGGGTTATAAAAAATGGTCAGCGAAGGATACGGTCGCCTATTCCGCCGCAAAGACGGGAAATATCTGATATACCTGCCGAAAGACCTGTGCGAAGACAGTCAGTTCCCTTTCAAAAACTTAGTGCCAGGACCCAGGGAAGGCAGCGATTCTGTCAGGGTCAAAGTCAGCTTTATGACCGGCGGAAGACAGAAAACCAGTATGCTGCTGGTGGAAGGACTGCCCAGCGCCCCCGCGGCCTGCGAAACCGCATAACCAGGGACGCAGGACCCAGGGGTTCAAATCCCCCTTTTTTCTTAATGGTATTCTCAATATACTCGTAAAGAGTGATAATATCGCACAAAGACATCAACAAGCGAGTATATCACGCATGTTTGACTGTCACGTTATTTTTGGTGCCAAAAGTGCACGCATGGTGTAGCCCCGCAGGCTATAGAAAGGAAAGCCAGGCCCAGGCGGGCAGGCCATATATTTTTCCGCCCAGGGGCTACACAGGTGACACAGCCGGTGTGTCGGTGCGTCTATGCTTCCAGGCATACCCCTATTTAGAAGGTTTTCTTATTTAACATTTTCATGTTAATGGATATCTGAAAAGCATGGTGTGCGGGGGATCTCCAGGCCTGGGCTGTTTGACATTTTAGTGTTAAAGGTGCGCGCGCTATGTTGAACATAAAAGCACCGGCGTAATTTCAAACATGCCGTTATCATAGTCCCTGTGGCAGCCTTTACAGAACAGGACATAATCGTCGGGGTGCTTAACGATATCGTAATAGCGTTCTTTTCTGCCCCGCCCCCACCCCTTCAGATCAGTCGGGTTCACATGCGCGAATTCCAGCTTTTCTTCACCCCCACAGTAAAGGCAGCAATTCGCAAAGCTGTTTCGAAGACGGACCATGGCCTTTTTTATCCATTCATTCACGCGATTCGTCATAAAGTCACCGCGCATAATCCTGGAAGTCCGGCCTAGACTTCCCCAGCTGCTTTTCTGCACTTCCAAACAAACGATTTATGGCTTCCAGGAATTCGACGAAGAGTTTTTCGTTTTGTTCAGCCCAGTCAGGATAGTGGGCTATAACTTCCACTGCATGCGGGTGGGTCCTATCCCCCACCTTAATGACTACGCCGTTACCTTTGCCGAAGAGGCTGATCGTTAAGAAAGGCAGCCGCTGGTCCGTTTCAAAAACATAATGAGCCCCCTTAAACCGGATAGCCCCCAGGACCTTTTCTAACACCTTAAGGTCCGTGATTAACCCCGTGTAAGAAAAAGCGTTACAGATCAGCTGATAAACCCGGCCCACAGTCACCGGGGCCCTGGCATAAATATTAACCCGGCCAGTTTCAAACCACTGCAGCCGACCCAGCTTTTCCTTCCATAAAATCCACCGGTTACGCGCGCGCGTCAACCGCCACCCCACCTTCACAGCCCCTTCCCGGCCCCTGGCCAAAACCAAAGGCACCTTAGTCCAGCCCCGCCAGCCGTGCACACTTGAACATTTTGAACCCTGCTGTCTTTTCGGGTGATACTTCCACTCGCTGCGGACGTTTCTGACATGACCCCCGTGTTTTTGGTAGTCTAAATGTAAAAGCGCGCACAGGTCTTTCGGCATTAATAGCGGGTTTTTGTCTAAAAGCTGAAACACCTGGGCTTTAATAGAGCCCCCGGGCTGACTGTCACTACTGTAAGTATTACACTTTTCACGCCGGCCCTGGGCGGTCATGCCTGCCACCTATGCTATAATTTCGCGGGAGATATCCCCACGTTAGAAGTAGTTTTTCTGTTTGGCCTTCCAGGGCATATAACGCTTATCGTCTAATTTCTTTAAGTTCCGCCACAGAATTTTTAATAATTTGATTAATAACTGCACTGGAAATGAAGGGGTGGGTCGTCCAGAAAAGAAGGGGGTTATGGCGGGGGCTTTATTTCCACGTCTTTCAGTTTTTCATGCAGCAGCGCCTTCGCCACTTTGTCGATTTGCGTGTTCTTTTCCTTTGCCAGCTGCTCTAGTTTTTTCACGTCTTCCACGTCTTCCGGGAAGAATTTGTCGAATAGAGCCCGGACGACAAAAAACTTCCCGGGGGGCAGGCCTATCCGTCCCCTTTTGTCTGCGTGGCGGGCTAGTTCCTGTCTGAAGGCGTCCCTGCCCTGGGTTTTCAATATTTCAGCCAGGTTGTCCTGAAGTTCAGGGCCTAACTTCATTCTGGCCACGTCCAGGGCTTCTTTAAACATAACCAGGCCTTCGACCAGGCGGTCCTGCATTTTTTCAGATAGGTCCAGCACCTTCAGCCATTCACTGATAGTGGAAGCCCCTATGCCCCAGCGCCGGGACAGGCTTCTTACGCCTGCCGGTGTACTGGCCAGTATTTCCTGTATGCGCTTCGCCCGGGTGACGGGGTTCATGCTTTTGCGCAGAAAGCTGAAGTTTTCGATTAAAGACTGGTCCAGCGCGTCTTCGTCGCTGTTCTCTTCTATTATCACGTCTTTGCCCACCTGAAATTTTTCAGCGCCCAGTTCCATTTTGGCCTGAAACCTGCGTTTGCCCACAAAGACGCCGTAGCCGTCGCCTTCCGGCCGTGCTTTAAAGGGCTGCACCAGTTTTTTGCCCATTCTTATCTGGCGCAGAAGGTCCTGGTCTTCCTGGCAGTCCCCAAAAGGTTCGCCGAATCGCACGTTATTTTTGCTGACGTGGAACCTGTCGGCAGCTATTAGGTCGCCGGTTGTCGGCAGCGCTTTCTCCGTCATGTTTACACCGTGGTTTAATGCAATTCTGACGCATATAAGCATTATGCCCTGTTCGCCAGGCGTACATTAATAACTAATTATTAAATAGGCAGCGGGGGCCTTTGCCGACTTACCGGTTTTCCTTCACGACCACCAGTTTCCCTGAAGACAACATTTCGGCCAGCTGCAGAAGTTTCTGTGTTTGATCGTCGCTTAATGACACGGACCCGCCGGCTTCGGTGTATATGTTTAAGTATCTTTCCAGTTTTGCATATTCGGCTTCGACTGCGGGCGCGTAGACTTCCGGGCTTCGGTCGTATGTGCCGCCGCTTGAATCCAGGCTGTTTATGTGGCCCAGCATAAATTCGACATAGCGCTGGTCTATGCCCCTTTCCGGTGGCCGGCTCTCAGTCTTAAAGAATTTTCGGAAAAGGTGGCTGCGGCAGCTATAGGGCCCTTTTTTCAGTTTCGCTTTTCTCAGGGCATAGACATAAGAAGCGTTAAAATTCGACACGGCGAAAGGTTTGCCTTCCTGGGTTATGAATATGGCCCCTGGGTCCGGCTTCCCGCGCAGCCACACCTGTCTTATGCCTAACCATTTTCTTAATTCCTGAATCGCGTCGCCGCTTATGAAGGTGAAATAGCTGAAATTATTTCTTTTCCTTTCGTCAAAGTCTACGCGGATTCGTTCAGAGCCCGCCCTGATAGCCCCCACCACATGATCTTTCATAAAGTTAAACTTTTTCAGGACGTCGCCTATACTCATACCACTCTGCAGCATAACCATTATGATCGCGCGTTCACGCTGCTGTAGACAGCCCAGTATTTCTTTGGCGTCGTCGACGGTGACTGGTCTAGGCCGGTATTTAATGGCCCTATGCGTTTCAAACACCCGGCTGACTGTGGTCAGTTCGGCTTCGTTATATGCGCAGAACTGTCTTAAGGCGTTAAACCGGTGATATTTATAAGACCAGGCTTTCCCGGCCAGGTCCGGATTATCCCGGGTGAACTGCAGCACCAGCCGCAGCCCCCACCTTAATTTATTGTTTTTCAGGCTGCGGCGGCCCCGCCGCACTTTCTCTATAAATTCTTCAGGCGTAAACGTAAGGCCCTTCTGCCCCAGCCACTTAAAGAACATGCAAAGAGTTCGCCCATATTCCCGCACAGTCCGCGGGGGATATCGCCCCAAAAATTCGCCGACACACGGATTTTCAGCAATAAATTTCTGGACTTCCGGCCACCTAACACCATAGGCCAAACTACACGGTCGGCCATTCTGGCTAGAACTACGCGAAACAGCCTGCAGCTGCGCCGTCTTAATAACCTGCATTCTTTCCGTCACCCCCAACACCACACAGACACAAGCGAATATAACGCTTATTCTACACAAACAAATATATCCTTTTTCGTAAACAAATCATTGTAGGCTTCCGGGTGGGGTGGTGTTTGTTATGCTCTATGGTTTGTTAGTGGTGTCTGCAGCGTATTTTATGTTTGGGGCTTATTATGGGGGGCGGGGGGCAATAGAGGATAGTTCTAGACCGTAGTTCTATTAACAAAGCTAGGTTTGTTTTGGTTGTTTGCGGGTTTCTAGATATCCGAAAAGGAAGCACATGAAGGTGAATAGGAAGAAGAAGGCCATGAGAAAGGGGTTTCCTAGGGCTTTTATGATCTTGTCTGTGGGTGGGGGCTGGATAGTGAAACTGTAGAATGATATGAAGGCCAGGGTTAGGGCGGCTAGGCCTATTAGGTCCCACTGGGTCGACCTTTTGATCTGGACCATGGCGTGCTTCACCTGGCTGGTTTTCGCCGTTTGTTCAGCGCTGCTTTTTCTTGTCGCTGCGGCGGGACCACGGTCTGCACGGGGTCGGGGTACTTAACATTATTAACTTTGATAGGGTGCAGGGCTTCCAGTCTTTTCCGGGTCGAATCTTCCATGAACTGGGCTATGCTGCGATATCCCAGGTGTGGGTTTCCTTTTATGAATTTCTCTACATAGTCGGCCAGTTCGCGTTTTACACTGACGTTTCGATATGATGCCACCTTAGCCTTCTCCTTAAACCCTTAATTGCATTTGGCATAATGCACTACATAAATACACTACTATTGCGTTATAAATGCTTTATCCTTAATTTTTCGCATATTACTGATCGAATAATAATGCAAGTTTATATATGATATTGCACTAATAGTAATTTAAGATTCACGCATGAATCGTTTGAGGGGAAAAAAATGGAGAGAAAGAGAGGCAGCCCGCGCTTCAGAAGCGTCAGCCTAAGTGCGGACCTTTTCGGGGCAGTGGAAGAGTTCATTAGACAGAAGGGCACCCGTTACCGAAGCGTCGCAGACTTCGTCAGCGAAGCCACCCGGCTGCGCCTGGAAGAACTAGAAAAACTGGCCGTGGAAATGGCGGTGCACCCACAGTGAATTCCGGACAGGGCGCCGTCGGGCAGGTCGTCGAAGAATTCGATAAGACACTGAAGAAAACAGCGCAGCTGCAGAAAACACTGGCTGAACTTCCGGAAGACGCCAGAGAACTAGCCCGGGGCGAATTAATGGCCCTGGCTGACCTGCTTTGTCAGAAATACGGCTTAACATTTCCGCAAGCACGCCAGTTTCTGCATGAAATGCTGGAAGCGTCAGTCTGAGGGATTAAAATGAGGTCACGCGGCGAATTGAGAAAGCGGCGACTAAAAGATATCTGCCGTGAAGCCTTCGCGTTCACTATCGCAGGGGTAGTTTGGGGCGCAGTCTGCGGCTGGTTATTGCTGCCCATAGCAGCCTTTGAGTACATCGTAACTGGTAAGAATCCACTCCCGCGGCGGCGGCGCGCGCTGTGATTAATAACCAGTTATAAATGTACGCCAGGCGAACACCCGCCGACCCCCACTTTTTTCTAAACGTGTTCTACAGTTAAATGATAACGGCGTCCCAGCCATGGAAGAATGTTATAGAACTGTGCTACAGTTCAAAGAGAGCATTTAATAACCAGCGGCGGCCTTTTTTAAATATCTACCAAAAAGGGGGCGACGGAAAAAATGAATGAAAAAATTTGTGAAGTATGCGGCCGGGGCTACGCGGCCAGACCCAGCCAAACTTCAGGCGGCCGCCAGATTTGTTTTGAGTGTGAAGTGAAAGAAAGACAGTTCCAGGAAGACTATGAAACACTTCAGAAAACCAGCGTGCTTTTAGCCCGGGCGGACGACGTCGGTGCAGAAGTGTGGGAAACAGAAGGCCAGCTTTTAACTGTCGTCGACATAACGAAAAGACAGTTCACCAAAGTGAAGAAACAGGACCCAGCCATTTATGCAGCTACGAAGAAAGAGTTTCTGATGTTAGCAGGGGCTGCATAATATGGCGATCAGAAACCCGACGCATAGGCAGTCATTAATCATGGGGCTGCTTAAAGACTACAGTTTTAACGCCATGGAAGTCTGCCGGCACCTGAACGGGATAGACCCTAAAAAGTTCAAAGGCTGTTATTATCAGTTTGGCCTGGCCAGAAAGGGGGCCAGGTGCCGGTTCGAAGAAAGAGGGTGTGCTTATCGCAGCAATTCAGTCGACGGAAGCCTGCGGGCTATGCAAAAACGCGGCCTGATTCGCAGCATTAAAATGCGGTGGTTTGACGGCCGAAACAAAGGGGCATTTAAAAACAGTCTTCAGCTGGACGTCTTCAGGTTTTACTACCTGACAAAAGCGGGGCTGGCGGAAAAACTGAAGGACGATATCGCAAAGCATTTACTGAATGCAACCATGAAGGGGGACCCTTCAGACCCTGAGACAGTGCTGCAGCGCTGCGTAATTGAACCAAACAAAGGCCTGCAAAACATGCGCTTTCGAATAATCTGTGCCATGATTAAAGACACCCCGGGGCTACGCGGCCAGCTGAAAGATCATTTACGGGGGCGTCAACATGACTGAAGACACAGACGCAAAGCACACGATAAAGAAAGAAGCAAAAGAGATGTGGGATAAGGTCAACCGCTGGATAAAAGAAGATGAGATCACAAACGGGCAATTCGTCGGGCTCTTCGGCGAAAGAATGTTTTGGGCGTTTCATTTCGGGCGTATCGACCTTTTTCTGGAAATTTACAAAGCGCGCATAAAGTTTGTCACGGCAGTCGAAAAATCGTTTAAGGACTTGAGGGGAAAGAAAGCATGAACTGGATAGACTTGTTTTACCGGGCCGGCTGCATTATGGCTTTTCTCTTGATCGTCGACATAGCCATGGACGGTAAAATAGACCTGCCGGTGCTGCACCTGCACATAAAATATAGGAAAGCCTGGAAACGCCTGAAGGGGTGGCTGAAATGGCACTGATAACTATGGACCAGCCGAAAGCCCCGCTGAAACGGCTTAAAGATTATCCTTTGAAAGTGTGGCAGCCGGCAGCTGACACTTGTGAATTTTGCGGGGCACCCTATCAGGTTCAGGTCAGCTGGGTCGACGAAACTGGAAACTTTGGCACTGTCATATTCAAAGCGGACCATAAACCCGACTGCCAGCGTGACATGGGCGATCAGACAGAAGAGGACGTGGCCGGCTGGCTTTTCTCAGAAAACACGGTCCACCTTTTCGCCAAAGAGTGGACGCCTATTAAAGCCCGCGCAAACGTGGGGCCCTGCCTGAACTGCTGGCGGCTGATCGTGGGGACCCCGATAATTCTGTTTCTGCAGGAAGGAAAGGCCGGCGAAATAGATGTTTGTGTAAAGTGCGCGGAAGAAACAGGGATTTTAAAGGCCCTGATAAGGAGGACGAAAAAATGACCAGGAAGACGAAAGTGCGAATAGTGGGCGACCCGGACCTGGCGCAGAAGATCGCCGACGTCATAGGGGCCCATTTCGAAGTGGGCCGCTGCCAGAAGTTTGACACTACACCATACCGCTATGCAAAGAGCCCAGGCGTCAGTCATTATATCGACGTGAAAGGTGAAAAGGAAGGGCAGGTGCAAACCGTCGACGTCCGCCCGTTTATTGCTACTTTGGAAACTTTGCGCGACCAGGGCTTTATCGACGCAGAACCCGACACGCCCGAACTATTCATTTTCTATGACTGGCTGGTCGCTTGCGGGATAGCCACACGCGCAGGCGGTTCAAAATACTGGCTGAAACTACAGAATACAGACGCCTGCTTAGACGTCCTGGCTGCCTTTTCTATGTTAAAACTTTTTCGAGGGGCGAAAGGGAAAGCTGAAAACAAATGACTGTTAAAAGTGCTTTTCGATTATTGCTTTCGTTTCTAAAGGAAAGGGGCTTCTTAACTGAACGCGATGTGGAATGGATAGAAAAAGAATTAGAGGTTGACAAACATGAAAATACCTAAATTTGCGTGGTTAGGGTGCTTTTTCTGCGATAAAAAACAGTGCCCTTTTGAAAGGGAAGACTGAAAAACATGGGTAAAAGCAGAACTAAGCCTGAAGACATAGTTATCTGGCCGCGGTGGTGCAGCCCCTATGTGGTTTTAAGTTTTTTAATATGTGGCGACGAAAGCCTGGCCTGGGATTTGCTGATCGCCGAAAGGAAACGCGCTAAAGGGCAGGGCAGTCCTGGGTCCGTCGCCCCCAGTGACGGGCCGGGTCCGAACCGGCGTAACCCGGCGCTGCCCCGCCCGGCGAAGTCTGTGCTGCGACGTCCTGTTTTGCGATATGGCCGGCCGACAAACAGAATTACATGCCCGCTGAAGTATTGGACTGAAGGGAAGAATAACCAGGTCAGCATGGACGTGTGTCCGCCCTGCGATTATGCGGAAAGAATTCTGGCTGCGGGTGTGTTATGTACATGTCCCTGGCCCAGCCGCGAACTGATAGAAAGGCTGCAGAAGTGGCGAAGCCGGGACGCTGAATTAAGTCGAAAGGGGCTGAGATAACGCCGACGGTTATAATGTGTAAAGAATGCGGGGCTACCCTGGCGAAATATCCCCATGTGCCGCCTGAAGACGCCTGGTATTCGATACTACTTAGCCGACTACAGGGAAAATGCCCACAGTGCGGCCGTAAACTGCCTATGCCCCATGAAATGCCTGGAAAAATGCAGCTAGAAGTTATCGGTCTACCAAAGGAAAAGGTGGCGAAAGAATGAGCCCCAGCGCAAAGTGTGCCGCACCGTGCAAATTTAGAACCTATGGGAAATATAGACGCACGGCTGGGGGAAAGCGCATTTTAAATAAGAAGTTTAAGCCTGAAGGCAGCTGTGCCATAGAAAAATTAAGAATCAGTGAAGATCGTAGATGTTTAAGTTATACGTTTTGGGGGTGATCGTTTGGTTAAACCGCGGAAATATCCCTGCCCGAAATGTGGAAAAGTGAACACCCGGACGTATAAGCTGAAGGTCGAACCGAAAACCATGATATGCGACTACTGCGACGAAAGGTTTCAGGTGAAAGAATCGTTAGAACTGCGCCGGGGCCAGACAGTCGAATAAATCCAGGCATTTAATATTTTCATTATGACGTGGCTTAAAAGAAAGGCCGCCAAAATCTTTTCGTCGGCCTGGTTATGGCGTATTGCATAGGTCCAGTCGGTCATGCCCGGGTCGGCAGCCAGGATAAAAAAGACTATGCCCAGGACACCGCACTGGACCAGGAAGGCTGCGAAGGTTTTGCGGTTGAAACGCCAGGCCTGGCCGTATTTGTCGACAGTCATTATGAAGAAAAGCGCAGCTGCGGCACCGTTTCGCAGGAAACAGGCGAAATAACTGAAGTCCATATATTGGTGATATTCTGGCCACCAGCGAACCGTGTTAAAAGTCAGCCATAAAGTGTCTTGCACCATAATGATAAGCGCAAAGACTGCGAAAGCGTCAGTCAAACGAACCAGGCGGGCCAGAAGTGAACCAGCTGGACCAGGCCAGCGCGCATAATCTATTCCTTTAAGTTTTCTGTAGCCGTAAAGCGTCATAATCAAATAGAAAATGAGGGACCAGGGGCTGGGACTGCGATAAAACCAGGGATTTTTAAGAATGTCTATGTAATTCATGGCCGGGGCAGCCCCTTCACATACTCAGGATAAATGGCCAGGGCGCCGCAGCCCTGGCAGTATTCGCCGATCTTCAGCCATTTCTTCTTTCGAAAAATATAGAGGGCTACCACACGGCCATAATGGCATGGGTCCGCGTGAAGTTCAGGGTAATAATCGCGTCTTTTCAAACCTCTTTCTTCAGTCAGGTTAATCCACTTCCTTGTGTGCGGAATTGTCTATATGCTTTTTAGATCATTTTGGCATATATACCTTTCCGGACAGAAGGAAAGCAAGTTTGCTCGGTATACCGAGTACATTTTTAATGTTAAACTACCGATCAGGACTGTTTCAGGTGTGGCTTTTCAGCCAGTGCCGGACCCAGGCGAAAGTCTTTTCCACACCGTCTTCCAGGGGCATTTTCCAGTCCCAGCCCAGGCTGCGCAGTCGCGTCAGGTCCGGTGTTCTGCCACGCACGCCCGTGACCGGATAGTCGACCTGGAATTCAGGTTTTATTTTCCGGCCGCTTATGCGAAGGATATTTAGAGCCAGTTCTTTAATGCTGACGGGCTGGTCGGTGCCTAAATTATAAGCGGTCGCCGGCTGGCCCTTTTCCATGGCTGTCAGCATGCCTTCCACCGCGTCGGTCACATAGAGAAAACAGCGGGTCTGAAGCCCGTCGCCGTGCACAGTGAAAGGTTTTTCAGGCCATTCTAAGGCTTTTCGGCACAGCACCGGCAGGCAGTGGCCCAGTTCACGGTCTAGAAATTCCCGGGGTCCATAAACATTAAACGGACGGATTATAACGGTTTCCATGCCGTAGTTTTCAAAAAGCCATTTCGCCTGAAGTTCACCGGCTAGTTTTGACCAGCCATAAGCGTCGTCCGGCAAAGCGGGAAACACTTGATCTTCTTTTATAGGCGGTGAATCCGGCCGGGTCTGCAGCCCGCCCGAATAAACGCAGGCGCTAGACGTAAATAAAACACGGTCCACTACCGCTTCTTTTAAACATGCTTCCAGCAGGTTCATGTTTATCAGCGTCCCGTCCCGCCATATTTCGCTGAAGAAAGCAGGGGCCCCAGTGTATGGAATACCGCCGACTTTAAAGGCTAAATGGAAAACTAGATCAGCGTCCTGCACAGCGTTCATGGCTGCCCGAAAGCTGCGCAGGTCACAAAACTTAACGTCTTCTAATCTGTCACGGAAGCCACTTATGTTTTCCATGCTGCCCCTTTCCATGTTGTCGACCACTGTGACCCTGGCGTCTAGCTGGACCAGTCTTTCAGCCAGGTGGCTGCCTATGAAACCAGCGCCCCCGGTCACTACGACGTCACGGCCCTTATAGCAGTCCATGTGAAGGCCCCCTGAACAGGTAAGGCTGCTTTTGCTTAATCGCCTGAAAACTGTGCTCTTTCACGTTTAAAAATCCCATATTTACAGAACGGTTCAGCAATTCCAGGCCCAGGCCAGTGCGTGCGATTATGATGTTTCTTTTAGGGTGGACCTGTGTGTCGCCGACAGTGATGTCAGCTTTTATTCCGGTGTGGTCCCGGCATAACCAGCATTTCATAGGTGTGCGCCACCTGGTTACTTTCGCCCGGTTTTGTTTATTAATTTTTGCCAGCCCCGGCCGGCTGACGTGACTGCAGCACAGGCTTATTTTCAGTTTGAACGCTTTGTTAATGTCGCAGGGCTTCCCGATCTGGCCCATTTTAGCCCACCCGCCAGGGATTCGAACATATTGAAACTCTTCGTAGATGCTGCCGCAGGCCATAACCAGGTCCTGAAGGTTATGAGCCACAAAAGTCGCGGGCGGGTTCAAATCCCGCGCTGCGATTATCCCGTCCACCAGGGAAGTGTTTAAAGCCGTCAGCGCCAGGGTCGTCGTGCAGCCGCCGGTCTGCCCATGGGTGTATAAGGGCTTAATTTTTGAGTATCCCACATAACATTTTAACATTTAACCACGCCCTTTTCCGCATGACTTTTAAGAATAGACACGACGCAAGTGGAAGAGTGAAAATATCGAATTTAAAGTTTTCACCGCGGGACCCGTCCCAGGCCCAGGGCTGCCCCGCCAGCATAGCCCCTATAATCCGGTGATAACTGCCGCCGGCATAGGGCTGGGATTTGAACCCAGGCCTTAACAGAAAAGCGATATCGGCCGCCAGGGTTCCATTTATGCCGCAGCTGCTTAAAACCTGAAGACTGCGAAATTCACGCACAGTTATGAATAGAGCTCTAGATAAGAAAAACCGTGCTATGCCCCGGGTTAAGCCGGTGTATTCCGACAGGGTCTGACTGAAAATAGCATATTTCTGCCTGACCAGCCACAGAAGAAAAAGATAGAAGGCATGCTGCAGAAACCGCGTTAAACCATAATAACGTGTGAATGTGTCGCCGCCCAGGTCCAGGGCTACGTCGTAGCCCCATAGCTTCCAGGTGTATTTCACCCCATATTTGTCGTAGCCCCGGCAAACCGTGAAGGCAGGCGCATAAAATTCAGCGTTTATGCCCATGCAGGAAACTATGGCCTTTAACATCATGCCTATGCCCGGATTCTGCAGACAGCCGGCATTAACTAATAAAATCTTCACCATAGTTTCTGTTTTTCCCCTTTAATGCAAAATTTCTTATGGTTATCAAAATATTCAAGTTTCAGGGGGGTGATCGAACTTTCTGTAAGCAGCCTTCGAAGGCTGTCTGACGTGTTATTATGCTCTAGTTTGGACCCATATCGTAAAATGTTCGCTATGTAGAAAGGAAGCATTTTAAGAATGTAGCCAGGCCCCAGTTCGTCGTCTTGTACGAAGAGTTTGCCGTTAAGTCTAAGCAGCCTAGCAATTTCTTTTAAGACGTTTCTTTGCCTATCGAAGTGTTTGAAAGCTTCGATGCAGACCACAGCGTCAAAAGAATCGGGTTGAAAGGGCAGAAAATGAACATCAGACAGAACGCGGGCGCCCCGCTTATTACCGATTAGCATGGCCCTGCAGATATCCAGCCCTATCGCTTCGGCCCCCCTGCACTTTAACAGGTCTAACATTTCACAGTTACCGCAGCCTAACTCTAAGACGGTCTTTTTGTTCCAGCTGTTATTTGAAAGAATCCATTTCCTTATTTCCTGTGTGACCGAAGTGGGTTTCCACCATTTAGCGACTTTATCCGTTCTAAAATAACGGGAAGCCGTCACCATTTTGTTTCACCCGCCGGCTGCCATAATGTGTCTAGAAGATGCTGGTGCTTTGCGAAAGAACACATATAATAAACTCTTATGAGGGTTTCCAGGGCCACGCCCAAACCCAGCGCCAGGACGCCTTTGATAGAGGGCTGCACGCACTTTAAAATATTAACTAAATATTCCGGGTGGCTGACTTCATAGAAAGGATAGTCCTGAAGGCCGCACTGTTTCCACAGGTCTATGCGGCTATAACAGCACCTTTTCCGGACCCGCAGCCATTCTTTCATGCTGTGGGGATATCTCATAAAATACTGGACGTCGCCGGCCCACAGGACCTTCCAGCCGGACCGGCGGATAAGAGCCCCCAGCATAGCGTCTTCGGCTATCCCGTCATAGTCTTTAAAGCCTTTAAGGGCTGACTTTCTAAGGGCGAACATTTCCCCGTTTAAATGAAAGAACAGGCCCCGGGCAGTTTGAGCCCTGCCTATGTTGTCGTGGCTGGACCACATTAAATGAGCCAGATAGTCCGCCGGGGTCGCCCAGCCATTAAGAAGGACAGGGTGGCCCGTTACTGCGCCGACTTTATCCTCTTCGAAATAACGCAGCAAATTTATGAAAGCGTCCTGGAAAGGCTGGATATCCCCCGCGAAGATCACCGTTAAGTCGTGGCGTGTGCATTTCAGGCCATACCTTATAGCGTCGGCCCTGCCCGCCCGATCTTTCCGCCTGACGAAAGATTTAAGGAAATAGCCATTATGGGGCGAAACTAGCCATTTCTGAATAATGGCGTCGGTTTGATCGTGGCAGGCGTCGGAAACTATAACCAGGTCCTGAAACCGGCCGGCCTGACGATCTATGAAGTCTAGGACGCGGCGAATTCCGGGACCGTCGTTATATGTTGTTAAAAGTACAGAAACTTTTTCCATGATAAGCCCGTCCCTTCCTTAAGCATAACTAGCCACGGCAGCAAATTAAAGAACTGGAAGAAAAACGTGTTATAGAGCAGTGGAATACTAAGCGGGAAAAACAGATAGGCCCAATAGACAGCCCAGGCAAACCAGGCCCAGTAAACCTGTGCACATCGGACGTGGAAGCTATGCCGGACCCGCCAAACATTAACCCCGGCGACTGTGAATATGGCGATCTGCCTGACCAGGGCGGTCCAGGGCACATACCGGCTTAAAGGTTCGCCGAAAAGTGCGTGGCCCCGCACTGCATGGCGAAGAATCCATACACTGTCGTAAATGGACCACGCGAAGGCCAGATAGGCAGCTGCATAAAAAAGTCGGGGCAGGGCTGCTTCGTCATTAAGGTGTATGTGTCCGTAGAACAGGGCCAGGGCTAGGCACAGCATTATGGCAGTCTTCCAGTTCAGGCCTTCGCCCATAGTGGGCAGCAGCGTCAGGCCTTCCGCATGCAGATAGTGGAAGTCGTCGCCGAATTGAGTGGCCAGCAAAATAGAGATTAAAATTACACCGCAAAGCACACCATAGACAAAAGCGTCCTGATTTTCCATTTTAAGGATAGCGCCCCCAAACTGCGAAGACGACCAGCACTATGAAAAACGTGAAAAGCCGGCATAGAAAAGCCATAAGAAAAAACCTGGCGGGCCCGACGTAAATGGCGAAGTGATAGAAAGGATAGAAGAACCACAGGCCCATGAACCCCAGCGCCGCCGGGCCCCATGCACCAGCTTTAAGCCGGGCCATTCTGGCAGCTAGGAAAGCCACTATGACGCTGTAGATGTGGTTAAGGGGTGTGAACCACACTAAATAATGGGGCTGGGCCAGGACTTTGTCGAACTGGTGCAGATACAATTTTATGAAGCCTGGAAGTTCATGCAGTTCAGTGATAAGAAAGCCCAGCATTAAAGACAGGGCCAGGGCCCGACTGAAACGCTGATATCCACACAGATCGGTGAAGACCCATAAGAAAAGCATAACGAAAACGGGATAAAGGCAAAGAATGGCGCCCTGCACGTCTTCCACTATGGGCGGCCCTAAAAGGACGATCACGGCCAAACCGGCCAGCGCCACTTCTGTGCCTATGAACCAGCGGCGGCCCCTTAAAGGCAGCCGGTCGATTAATAACGCGAAGATAGGGGCCCATACGCTGAACACTGTGAAGACGTTAGACAGATTTATAGTTCAGCCCCCCGGATTCTGGACGTTTGCGCAGGCCCCCCGCCGGGGATCGCCAGTTTTGCCGTCCAATTTTGGGCCCTTTTCTGAACAGTTGTGCAGGTCATTTCGGCGTCTTTTCCCCTTTCTCTAGATATCGCCGCTGGGTGCCGCCGCCTTTCTTTCTTTCCATGACAAAGCGGCCGCCGCGTGGGCCTTCATGGACCTGGCAGGGTCGTTTCTTCTTTCCTTTCTTACGTCCCATTTACACCACCCCCTTATTACTCTTCGACGTGAAGACTGCAGCTGCCTGGGCTTCCCTGGTTTTAAGCAGTCGTCTTAAGGCCGGCGCATAGTTCCCGAAAATATAGCTGTAATATAGAAGCGTTTTTGCACTTCCCAGGTTCTGGAACCTTTTGGCATGGTGGCCCACCCACAGGCCCAGGTCGAACTTCACGGGCATGCCGGCCAGTTTTTCGCCCAGGCGGCCGTCTTCATTTATTCGAACTTCCGGGAAGCCGCCTATGGCTTTAAACACGTTAGTGCGGATAGAAAAGAAACTGCCGCCGGGCCGGTATTTGCCCAGGGTATATGTGGCAGCCCACCGGACCAGGTCGAAGGCATGATAAGCCAGGCTGCACATGAAAGACGCTTTTAGCGGTCGGGTCCGGCCGGAAACAGAAGCCAGCCGTGGATTTTCCGCGAATAAATTCATTATGCGCATAAGAAGTTCAGGCGGCAGAAAAGTGTCGCTGTTAGTGTGAAATTGAATGGTGCCCCGGGCATAGTGGCCGCCCAGGTTTCGAATATATCCGATATTCCGGGTTTTGTCAACAATAACCAGGGAAGGGACGCTTTTAAAACTGCGCAGAAGGTTAAGGCTGCCGTCAGTGCTGCCGCCGTCGACCACGATCAATTCAACATTTCCATAAATCTGCTGGGCTATGCTTTCCAGAAACTGCGGCAGGTATTCTTCCTCATTAAAATTAGGCGTCACGACGGTTATCAGGGGGCCCCACATCATTTTAACCGCCCCCCGGCTGCCAGGGTCAGCCGCTGCATTTCTTCTTTCCACAGATAATAAGTAGAATACGTCCAGGCCAGGATAACGGTGCCTGGATTAAAATAAAGATTAAGCCAAAGGTCCAGCCGGCCTGTCAGTGAACCATAAAGATAAAGATAGACGAAGCCAAACAGGCAGAAAAGGATTATGCGGCGTATGAAGCGATAGACCAGCCGCCCGGCTTTCACGTCCGTTTTTTGAACCCCCAAAACCAGCCCAGCGGGCCCACGCTGTTCGCCCAGTTCCACGACCAGGCGATTATAATGGCCAGGGCGTTAATGAGCCACCAGGGAAGCCATGGCACCAGCCACAGCAAACCTGACCACACACCATAATTTATGAAGACGCCTATGCCGCCGACCAGCGCGTAGTTAAAGGGGTTCAAAAGCCGCAGATACAAACGTGAAAACGTGGGTTTGTCAAAGAACCGCACGTCTATCTTCAGGAATAGAAGCCAGATATACCGGGCCATATAGTTCAGGTCCGGGCTGCCGGCCTTTTTAGCGTTTGACGCCGCTTTCCCCCTTTTCAAAGCAGGCCCCCCGTAAGGCGCTGCTTCCACCTTTTAGGCAATAAACCATTAAAAAGTTTCAGGAATATTGTGGCCAGCAAAGCTGAAACAGACTGCAGAAGCAGGACCACCCCGGTCCATACGAAAGGAAAATACAGCATAAACCTGGCCGTGGGGTCGATACTCAGGACCCAGCCCTGCAGCCACGGCAGATAAGTGCTATAGTATGTGACATACTGGTTAATGTGGACTAAATCATAAAACATCAGGTAAAGCAGCTGCATAAAAAAGAGCTCTCCAAAGCTGAACCGGTGGACCAGGGCCACCACGACAAAGCTGATAAGAAATTTAAGTCCGGGCACAGGCAAAAAAACGCTGCCTAAAACGCCGGCCGCCATGAAAGACACTACGACCAGGCCCAGCGGCGATAACACTTTCATTCTGTTTCGGCCCCCTCAAAAGCCCGCGGTTTCTTCCGTGTCTTCCATAAATAGTCAGCCAGCAGAAAAGCCGTCACTAGAAAGATCAGGGCCAGCGGCTGGTTTACTGCGGGGCCAGTCAGCGCCAGTTCGCCGATTATGAAATGAAACACCATTAAAAGGAAGGCTATGAACCTTTTGAATGTGCGCAGGCCAGGAATTCTTAATTTTCGGCCAGGTTTCCTTTCCGCGGGTATTTTCCATGTAGTCGGGGGCTGCGGTGCCGCTGCACTTCCCGGCTTCGACTTCCTGGGCCACGGGTCCGGCGGGGCAGGGGCCTTTCTGAATCGTTTCTTAAGTTTTTGCCATAACGTCATGTCTAGTCAAATCCTCTATGCTTAAACGCGCAAAGGCGTCTTCGACAAGTTTGGCGACCTTAAGAACAGTTACGGGTTCTTTAAACGTCAGCAGGAAACGCTGGGCAGTCGAATCCTTCCTAATTTTTTTTCTCAGCCCCAGCGCGTCGATAGTTCGCAAACTATAACAAAGGGTCTGGCCTATCTCAAATTTTGCGGCTTCCCGCTGCATTTTCACCAAGTTCTGGCGTTTCTGTTCCTTCATAATCCACACTGGGACCCCCGGGGTCTTCGCCCGTTTTCCCCTTCCGCTTTTCCCTTTGCCCATGTCTTTCACGACGTTATAATGGCCAGAACAGCCCCGATTAACAAAATAAGAATGATAGTGGCCACCTGAATTTCAACCAGGCCGACGCCGCCGGCTACTACATGATGCAATAAGTATTCCCTGTCGACCATGTATTTTTCAATACCTGCCAGAATAATGCCTAGAAAACCCGCCAGCATTATTATGACGCCTGGTTTAACGTCCTTAGACAGTCCCATTTTCATTATCTCCTGCTAGCCGTATAGAGCCCCCCGGCAATTACTGCGAAGACGATTATGAAGATTATGGCGCCGGCCACGCCCTGGGCTGTTTCCGTGTATGTTTCGCCGTAGAATGACGCCCAGGCTAGAAGCGTAGCCAGGACCCCGAGGAAGCCGACGACCATGGCGACGATTTGTTTTTCATTCACCGACGTCTACCCCCTGCTTTCACTACTAAAACGCCGACGACCATGACGCAGCCGATTAAGAAGACACCGGCGAAGACGGCGGCGAAAGCATAAGTCACCACTGTGCTGAAAGTGACAGTTATGTCGAAAAGTTCAGGCGTCGGGTCCCGGGTGAAATTCGCCCGGTAATAGAAGTTTCCTTTCCAGCCCAGGCCTTTCAGGTTAATTGTGTGCACCCCGGCAGTGCAGGCTTCAGACCCGCCGACTATGCCGTCAGAATCCACCCACGTCAGATTATCCTGGCTGAACTGCAGCGTTATCTCCTGGACCCCAGCCACCGACACGTTATAACCGAAAGCCTGAATTTCCGTGGCGTTCTGATCTTTCAGCAGATTCGTCGAATATAAAACACCGCTGGCCAGGTAGTCTTCATAACTTTCTTTAATTTCCGCCGCAGACAAAGCACGGGTGTAAATGCGTGTTTCGTCAATAATGCCGACGAAGCGTTCAGTCCCCAGTTGATTCGCGCCGATTCTAAGAGCCTGGGCGTATTCACCAGGCTGCCCCGTCACAGTCGCAGAATTATCCAAACTTGCGTTTAAGTATATTTTAATCAGCGTGTCTGACCCGTTAGCTTCCAGGGTAGCAGCCACATGCGTGAATTCCGCCGGGATAGGTGCGTTTGACGATACGGTTCGCCACTGGCCTGCAGACTGGTCCCTGAATGCGACCGTAATTTTGTAACTGCTGCCCCTGTATAACTGGTAATTCCAGTCCTTTGTCATTATCATGCCGTTTGCGTCGGTTTTTGTTTCCCGCTTAACCCATGCTTCCAGGGTGAAAGGCACCAGCAGCGTTAAACTAGAATCGTCAGTCACATCGACATAGGTGTTCACGCCGTCAAAATGTAAGGCTTCATTCAGTATGCCTTCAGTCCACTGCCTATATTCCGCTTCAATTTCATTCTGAGATAAAGCACGGTTGTAAAGGCAAACACCGTCGATAGTTCCATTAAACCATCGAATATCGCCCGCATACTTCCCAAAAAACAAATTCTGCGAATTACTCAAATCACCCGTGACCGTAGTGGTTTGCTGCTTGTTAAATTCCCCATCAATATACATGAACATTTGATCGCCCGCGCGCTTAAACACAATATGATGATAAACACCGTCAACAAAACTAAAACTGAAAGAAGTCATCATCATATAGCCCGAAGCGTCGCCGATAAACGCCTCTAAATATCCCGCCGCAGAATTAATATAAAGCTCATAGCCGATTTGTCCCAGTCTTTTCGCAATAACTCGACCGTCATCTTCAGCATTTCCAACCGTCTTAACCCACACAACCAAACTAAAATTCGACACAAAATTTAAACTAGAATCGTCAGTCACTGTCACGCAATCATTTACACCGTCAAAATATGCCGCGTCCCTTAGACCGTCATAACTTTGCGTTACATTTTTATCTCCTGACGCTTTGCCCGACCATGTCCCTGTGTTTCCGTTTCCACTTAAATCGGTGAAAGTTGACGAAGCATTTCCGTCTTCGAAAGCCCACCAGCCCTTTAAGTCCGTCTGACTGACATAGAACAGGTCGCCATGGTTCTCTTCGCCGCTGGCGTCGGTGACGTTTCCAGTGGCCACGCCGGTGCGGTTATCGTTTGACGTATGGGAAAAATCGTTCATGTGATAGTGGGCCACAAGTCCGCTGCTGTTATAAGGGGTTTCTCTTTCGCTGACGGTTTTATTTTCCAGTTCGACCAGGCCCTGCACAGTGTCGACGTTAAGCTGGTGATAAGCGGCTATTTTGCTTTCGTCAGTGAAAGTGTCGGTCACGGTGGAAGGGGCGAAGACAGCCGCCACTAACAGAAGGGAAAGGAAAACTGCGGCTGCACAGGTTTGCTTTCTCATTCTACCACCGGAATACTTTCGATTATGCGGCCGATCACCGCTATGACCACACGGATAACCTGAATGAACAGGGAAATAAGCCAGGCGGCCACGTCCCATATCAGCCTAATTTCTTTTTCCACAGCCCCGAAGCCTTCCAGGTCCCACAGGATAACCAGGTGAATAGGGTAAAGAATGAGGCCTAGAATAACCCAGTCCATTACGCCCAGGTCGTTAAATATGTTGACGCCGCTGGTGTATGTGCCGTTTAGAAAACCATATATGCCCTGAATTACGGCCACCCACTGCGTCACAGCAGCTGCAGCCAGCGTTATGAATTTAGGCATGACTGTCGCCAGGAAAGTGAAGGCAGGACCTAACAGGCTAATCAGGTAACTGAAAGAATCCACCAGTAAGGTCCAGCCGCTGGCCAGCCAGGCCACTAAATTGCTGAAGGCGTTAGGAAAGCCCAGCCACGCGGCGATAGTGTCCATGAAACTGACAAACCTGGGCCATAATGACAGGCCGCCCCACATCAGGTTATCAGCCAGCCAGCCGCCCAGCCAGTTCAGGCCCGTCCATAAGGCGCCTATCCAGCCGCCCATAGGCATGACTGGCGTGACAGTTTCTTCGAAGGTGGGGGTTTGCACCCCGCGGAAGGGCTGCTGCAGATCGCCTATAGTGGGGTCGAAAATCTGATAGTTTTTGACTTCCACCCACTGCGGGGCCGGCTGTTCACTGTTATAGCCCGCGTAAAGTTTACAGTTGACACGGACCATTTTAATTTCCGGCGTGTGTAGTCTGCCGCCGGTGCCGTTCTGCAGTTCATAGAAAAACATGCTTTCCTTTGGCAGATCGTCATAGGGGCCCCAGTTACTGCTTAACCACCGCAGCCATGTGTTCGCGTTATCTTTCATGGCCCACTGATAAGCATTAATGCGGCCGCCGACGACGCTGGAAGCGTTCTCTTTATTGAACCACAGGTCTATCCAGAACCAGGTGTATGTGACTTCGCCCTGGGCTGCAGCGTCACCGCCATGGAACATATCGACTTCCTGCCAGGTGCCGTCGACGTAGACGCCGCCGAAATACCAGCGGACGGTCCAGTTAAAATAGCGTTCAGTTCCATAAGTCACGGCGTTTGCGTCCATGCGGATTTTCCAGCCTTCTATCCAGTCTTCCGTGTTAGTGCAGTAGTCGACGGAATATTCCAGGTAGAAACTGGGATAGCCCACTATGCACTGGACTTCAGGGCGCAGTTTAACATGCTGCAGGTGCCGGTAATAAAGGTCGACCTGGACCCCGCTGCCGTTTGTGGCCCAAAGATCAAACACGTCGCCGCCGCCTAATCTTCCAGCCTGTTCCTGCCCTGACAGCGTCTTTGTTAAGCTGAAGCCGCCGAAATTGTAAACGTGAAAGTAGTCTGTGGCTTTCTCTTCCCAGCCGTCTTGTTTTCCCTCAGTGTCGTTACACCACATATAAATGTCGACGCAGTCCGAAAGGTAGACGTCCAGGGCTTCCTGGGTAAACCAAACGTGAAAAGTCACGTTAAAATAAGACCCGACTGTCTTATTCGTCCCCATGGTCACGCGGGTCGGCAGGTCAGCCGGGTCCACGATCGGCGAATGCGCCACGCCCCATTCGTTAGTCACGACGTCAAAAGTGAAATTAGCCCATAGGTCCCCGTGTTGAGTGGGCAGCGCAAAAGCTATTTTAACAGTGTCGAACCAAACGGGGCCATAGCGAAGATAGAACGCCTGGAAGTAATAGTATTTTTCTTCTGTGAAAACCCAGTCGCCGCAGCCTTCCATATTTGTTATGGTCACGTTTTCATTAACAGGGGACGCCGTAAGATTTACCCCTAACATGCCGTTCCCGATAACGGTCATTAATGTTTCAGCCACAAACAGCTGACTAACCGCCACATATCCCGTGGAATACCAATTTATGAAACTGACGCCATGCAGGTCGGACGTCCCGTTTATGGGCCATACCCCGTCGGAAACAGTGGCCGCGGACCCGTTATAAAAGCTGTCACCGCCTATTTTTATGGGCGTATCAGCTGAAAAAGCACCGTCTATCTGCACTTCGATATCGACCACCGCCGTCCCTTCTATAGAAGCGTTATTATGCCTTACAAGATAAGGCGACGAACTTGCCCGCCAGCAATAACTAATCTGGCCGCCATAATCTTCGAAAGAACTAGACATCACATCGACCGACGTTTCGCCTGTTTCAGCCGTCATTATTCCGCCCCAGCCAAAATATCCCCTGTCCCGGTAGTTAATCGTCGTAGAGTTTCGACGGTAGTACACTCTATAACCATAATAGCCTGATGTGTGCGTAAGTGTGAAGTCCGTAGTGGACGAATAGTATGTTTTGTTTTCGACGACTAATTCTTCTTCGTCCCAGGTTCCAGCATACATCATAAAAAGCATTTCTTCCGCTTCGCTGTCGTTTGCGAAAACTACGCCCACGTTTCCCCCGACAGAAGCCGCGTCAAAGAAAAATTGTTCGTCTATTTTGCAGGTGGAAGCTTCAGCCAGGCCATACCAGTATGTTTCAACAGGGTCGTATGTGCGATATTTGAGGGGGTCGTTTGCTCTAACTTTAAGCGCCATTATTCCGCCGGATATTGGGACTATTCGGGTGAATTCACTGCCCCCGCCGGACCATAATTTAGATGGTATGCCCCACGATATTCCGTTAATATGCGACGATGCGACAAACATGCCGGGGCGTGCAGTTCCACTGTCATAGTTTTGGTAAGAAATGCAGGGATAGGCGTCACCCATTTTCATAAATTTCATAACGCTGACGGCATAAGCGTCTGTTGTTGAAAGAACAAGATTTGCCGAACTGTCCCAGCTAATTGTTCCGTCACTGTTGACTACGCCTTCCCTATAATAAATTCCAGGAAGCACCCCCGTTTCTTTTACCCATGCGACGCACACCGTGCTTTTTCCCTCTTCATACCAAACCGAAAAACTCGTGTAACTAGCACTAATTTCGTCCTCTAAGACGGTGAAGTCAGACCATGTGCCCGATAGACTTTTCCAGCCCAAAGCTGTCCCATTAAGATAAAAAACCCAAAATCTGCCGGTCGTGGGTGAATAGAAATTATTTTTCGCCCATGATCTGGCGAAAGGGCACCCTTCTGCAGTTTCACCGACTGTGCTAGAAGCAAAGACGGGGGAAACCAAAAAAAGCGAAGGAAACACTGAAACTAGAAGCAGCAGAATAATAATGCCCGTTATCCTTCGCATGACGTCACCTTCCTTATTAATCCCACATATAGCACGGAAGCCGTTAATAGAATTTTCATTAAAGTATTCAGCCCATGAACCGCGTCGTTTTCCACATAGAACCATACACCCGCGTTAATGTGGTCTGTCGGGTCCAGGTCGACTGTGTAAAGAGTGTTTGGGAAGCGGGGGCTGCTGGTCCAGGTTTCGCCGGTGGCCAGTTCTACACTTATCTGTTTGACAGGCCAGGGATAGAACCACCAAAGCAGCCCGGACCCGACTGTGAACGTGATAAGCAGCCA
>Ga0224501_10000823_pt1 | contig 23974 bp, 23 predicted proteins | sample SF_Oct11_sed_USG_4_FD_169105 | JGI IMG/M metagenome (GOLD analysis project Ga0224501, IMG submission 169105) | Sediment microbial communities from San Francisco Bay, California, United States - SF_Oct11_sed_USGS_8_1 | ecosystem: Environmental > Aquatic > Marine > Sediment | place: USA... | reverse complement strand
AATATCTGCCGCATAAAAATCATACTCGGCGCCGGCATCGATCAGCAGCAGCTCGCCATCCTTCAACGGCGACTCATTCTCGGTGTAGTGGAGGATGCAGCCATTCTCCCCCCCACCGACGATGGAGGGGTAGGCGGGCTCACGCGCCCCACCCTGCATGAACTCGTGTAGCAGCTCCGCCTCTATCTGATACTCCATCATCCCCGGCTTGCAGACCTGCATCGCCCGACGGTGCGCCCTGGCCGAGATCTGTGCCGCGGTACGCATTGCATTCACCTCGGCACTACTTTTGTAGAGGCGCATATCGTGCAGGTGGTGATCGAGGGCGATAAATTCACCGGGGGTATGCACCCCGGCACGGGATTGCCTACGTAGTAGCTTGATCCACGCCATCACCTGGCTATCGAAGTCACTATTACAACCCATGGTGTAGAAGACCCGCTCACGGTTCTCCAGCAACCCCGGCAGGATCTCGTCGATATCGGTGATGGGGAAGGCGTCATCGGCACCGAAGCGCGCCATCGCCCCCTCCAGCCCTGAACGGCGGCCGTGCCAGGTCTCCATCAGCGGGTCGCGTTCGCGACAGAAGAGGATGTACTCACCGTGTGGACGCCCCGGTACCAGCACCGCCACCGACTCAGGCTCGGTATACCCGGTAAGGTAGACAAAATCGCTATCGGGCCGATATGGATGATCGACATCGCGGTTGCGCTGGCGCACCGGGGAGTTGGGGAGGATGGCGATACCGTCGCGCCCCATCACCTGCATCAGGCGCCTGCGGCGGCGCGCAAATTCATTCTTGTTCATAGGGGAAAATATTCTGCCTGACGATTAGTGCAGGGTCACATCCTCACGCGGTGCGGCCCTGGTTGGGTGTAACTCCTCATTGATTAGCAGTACACCGGTACGGACATATTCCAGCAGCTCATTATAGGCGACCTCGTCCTCCTCGCCACCCTCCAGCTCATAACTATCAGCGCGGCAGATATCGACCAGGTCGTGCATGATCTCCGCACTGTCGCGTGGCATTTTATCGATATCCACAATCCCACCGACACTCATCCCCAGCACAAAGCCCTGAGCCCACTGTGCCAGCGCAGCCACGCGCTCCTCTACCGTGACATCGTCCTCCGGTAGCAGGGGCTGAAACTCCAGGTTGGAGTCACCCAGTTGGGCAGAGGCCGCCTCGAACAGGGCGCCAAAGGTCTCCAGCGCCTCACGCGCCAGTAGGTCGGCCGGGTCGAGGTGGTGGGCGATATAATCGAGCCACTCACGCTTATCCACCTTGCCACGGGCACAGAGCAGCCCCACCAGGGTGCCGTGACACTCCACCGCACGCATCTCGGTCTCCACCTGCCCCAGCGCCGCATCCAGCCGCTGTAGCGCATTATCCGCATCATTCATCAGACATTTTCCCGTTACGACCATAAGTCCCATTTCAAAGATAGCGCACATCGTAGCACTGCCCTGAGCCTGCCCCAAATCGTGAGATTGACCGTCCATGAAACGCACTCTATAGTGACATGACAAGCGCCACCGCAGGTGGCCGAAACAGAACGATTAACCTTCAGGTAGACGATGGAAGATATGGATCTCAAAATGCTGGAGCGCCGCGTAGACGAGCTGATCCAGCGACTCAATGCGATCAATAATGAGAACCAGTCGCTACGTGAGAGCCAGGCGGCACTCATTGCCGAGCGGGCCCGACTGATCGAGAAGACCGAGATGGCACGTACCCGGGTGGAGGGGATGATCTCCCGTCTCAAGGCGATGGAGCATGATCAATGACTGGTAATCAGGAGACCATCCACCTGCTGGAGAAGGAGTACACCGTCGCCTGTCCTGAGACGGAGCGCGACGGTCTGCGCGAGTCTGCACGTCGACTTGACGCCAAGATGCGTGAAATTCGTGGAAGCGGCAAGGTACTGGGCAGTGAGCGCATCGTGGTAATGGCCGCACTGAACGTCATTCATGAGCTGCTGCAGGAGCGTGAGAACAGCAGTGGCAGTAGTCGTGAGATGGATCTGCGCCTGAAGCTGATTCAGGAGAAGATCGACTCCGTGCTGGAACAGGAGGACCGGCAACTGACCATTTAATACTGGTCAGTGGTAATATCAGTTTTCGGGTATCCCCTGCGGTGCCCGCCAGTTGCCGGGTATTTTCTTGAGCCTAATCACTACCCCGGGAGCACAACACCGTTGCCGTGTGCATGTCCGCCCTGCGGAAAGCCTTACGTAACGGTGACCGTTCCCACTTGAGCCTTCTGGTTCAAGAACAAAGGCGACAGCGGCACAGGCGGGGGGTACCCACCTAACTCCCCCAACCCGGGCTTTAGAAGGTTGAAAGTGGCACAGGATGCACGCACCACGCTGCGCAGGGCACTGCGCCAACAGCGCCGTTCATTGACCCAACAGCAGCAGCAGGCGGCGGCGCAGGCTCTGGACCGTCTACTCGGCCGACACGCCCTCTTTTTACGCAGCAAACATATCGCGCTCTATCTGCCAAATGACGGTGAGATGGATCTAACACCCCTGCTCGCACGTGCCCTCTCTATGGGCAAACGCTGTTATCTCCCTGTACTGAGTCCCATCTACCACAATCGTCTCTGGTTCGCCCCCTACGATGGGACGAACAGAATGGAACTCAACCGCTTCGGAATCCCCGAACCTGTCACCAGCTGGTCACAGGTGCGCCCGGTGTGGACACTCGATCTCATCCTCACCCCACTGGTCGCCTTCGATAGTAATGGCAACCGCCTTGGGATGGGGGGAGGGTTTTATGATCGTACACTCGCCTACCTCAAGCGGCGCAAACGGTGGCACAAACCGCGCCTGTTAGGCACCGCTCACACCTTTCAACAGGTGGCAAACCTGCCCAGTGAGTCATGGGATGTTCCCCTGCATGGGGTAGTGACGGAGCGCGAATTACACTATTTTGGAGATTAAAAAACCCGCATTAGCGGGTTTCTTCAGGGGATTATTCGATATATCTAGCGGGATATAGCGGCAGATGCCGTTCTCTCCGCCTGAGATGAAAATGCCTTTCCATAGGTCACCTCAGTTACCAGTACCCCAAAACCGATCAACACGGCCAATACCATAATCAGATCTGGCTTTTTCTTTCTCATTATTAAGATGACTCCTCCAACCCTCTTATCGGGATTATCGTTTCAGGTTGCCCCTGTAGCGTCTCGGGAAAGACTCCCGCTTCACTCCAGGGACACCCATAATTTACAACACCTTGGGAAGAATTGTTTGACTAATTTCACAAAACCGCCAATAAACCGATTTTTACCTCATATACAAACACCCGCCAGTTGCAGATAAATACCTACTCCTCACTCAAGGCCGCTAACTGATCGGCCTGATACTCATTCACCAGCGGTTCAACGACCTCATCCAGATCACCCGCCATTACCTCATCCAGCTTATACAGGGTAAGGTTGATGCGGTGGTCAGTGACCCGCCCCTGTGGATAGTTATAGGTACGGATGCGCTCGGAGCGATCACCACTTCCCACCAGTAGTTTACGGGTGGCCGCCTGCACACTCTGCTGCTTCTCCATCTCGGCTGCATTGAGCCTCGCCTGCAGCACCGCCATCGCCTTGGCACGATTCTTATGCTGGGAACGCTCATCCTGGCACTCCACCACCATGCCGGTCGGCAGGTGGGTGATGCGGATCGCCGAATCGGTCTTGTTAACGTGCTGTCCACCGGCACCTGAGGCGCGGAAGGTATCGACCTTGAGTTCGGCCGGGTTGATATCAATCGCCTCCACCTCATCTGCCTCAGGCATTACCGCCACGGTGCAGGCTGAGGTATGGATCCGCCCCTGCGACTCGGTCTCCGGCACGCGCTGTACACGATGCACCCCCGACTCAAATTTGAGGCGCGAATAAGCACCCTGGCCGACGATACGGGAGATGATCTCCTTATACCCACCATGCTCCCCTTCACTCTGCGAGATCACCTCCACCTGCCAGCGCTGACGCTCGGCATAGCGGGAGTACATGCGAAACAGGTCGCCTGAGAAGATCGCCGCCTCATCGCCCCCGGTTCCTGCGCGGATCTCCAGAAAAACATTTTTGTTATCGTTAGGGTCCTTGGGCAACAGTAGTCTCTGCAGGTCGAACTCCAGCCCCTCGCTCTTTACCTTCGCCGCTTTCATCTCTTCCACTGCCATCGCCTTCATCTCGGCGTCATCCTCTCCGAGCATCTCCTCGGCCGTCTCGATGTCATCGAGCGCCCCTCGATAGGCATCAAAGGTATCGACCACCGGTTTGAGCTGGGCGTACTCCTGTGAGAGTTCGCGGAAGCGTTTCTGATCGCTAATGGTAGTGGCATCGGAGAGCAGGGCACTGACCTCCTGTAGCCGCTCGGAGAGGTTCTCTAGCTTGCTGAGAATAGATGGTTTCACGGAAGTTAATTGTCTTTGAGATTAAATAGTTCACGCGCCGCGGCCAGCAGCTCGGCTCGACCGTCGTAACCGGCCTGCTTCATGTTGCTGCAGGGTGTATGCATCAATTTGTTGGAGAGCTGGCGTGCCAGCTCCTGCACCACCAGCTCCGGGCTCTGTCCCCTGGCAAGTTGCGCCAGCGATTTTTGTATCACCTCATCACGCATCGCCTCTACGCTGCTGCGATAGTCGCGAATGGTATCGACCGCCCCCAGCGACTGAAGCCAGCTCATGAAGTGGCCTACCTGGGTATCGATGATCTCCTCGGCCTGCTGTGCCGCCTCCTGACGTGAACGCAGTCCCTCCTGAATTATCTCCTGCAGGTCATCGACGGTATAGAGGTAGACATCCTCCAGCTCTCCGACCTGCGACTCGATATCTCTCGGCACCGCGATATCGACCATAAACATGGGGCGATGCTTGCGCCGTTTCAGCGCACTCTCCACCGCCCCCTTGCCGAGGATCGGTAGCTGACTGGCGGTGGAGGAGATCACCATATCGGCCTCGTGCAGGTGCTCCGGTATCTCGGAGAGGGCGATGGCATAACCACCGAACTCACTGGCCAGGGTGTGTGCCTTCTCCACCGTGCGATTGGCGACGATAATGCGCCCCACCCCGCTTTCGTGCAGGTGGCGAGCTACCAGCTCAATGGTTTCACCGGCCCCAATCAACAGGGCTGTATGCTTCTCCAGATCGGTGAAAATCTGTTTGGAGAGGGAGACCGCGGCGAAGGCAACCGAGACCGGACTGGCACCGATGGCCGTATCGGTACGTACCTGTTTGGCCACACTAAAAGTGTGTTGAAACAGGCGGTTGAGTAACTGCCCCACAGTGCCGGCATTGTTGGCCGTGCTGTAGGCCTGTTTCATCTGTCCCAGGATCTGTGGCTCACCCAAGACCATTGAGTCGAGTCCACTGGCGACGCGCAGGATATGGCGCACCGCATGGCGGTCCGGATGAGCATAGAAATAGGGCTCCACATCGGCCAGGTTCAACTCGTGGAATCGGCTAAACCAGTCGCGCAGAGGGGCGGAATCATCGCCCGCCAGGCCGCAATAGAGTTCGGTACGGTTGCAGGTGGAGAGGATCGCCACCTCATTGACACCCGTAGTCCCCTGCAACTCACTAAAGGCCTGCGGCAACTTCTCAGGCGTAAAGGCGACCCTCTCCCGAATCTCTACGGGGGCCGTCTTGTGGTTGATGCCGAGGGCAAACAGTGTCATAGAATCAGGGGCACAGTCACTTCATTGAGCCATACATTTTGCTTTAGAGCGACTACAGATGGCAAGGGGAGAGGATAATGGCGCCATTATTAAGGTATGTGGTAAAAAACTCGGGTATAGTTTCCGCAAGTCACCCATCAGGGGACACCAAGGAGAGATTAGAGATTAATGCGTAGTAACTATCGGTTGCTGTTGGCAGCCACAGTGACCCTGCTGCTAGCGGCAGGCTGCGGTAGCACGCCGCAGCTGAGTAGCCCTGAAACTGGAATCAAGGCGGCACCGGAACCCACCCCACCAGCCGTAGAGCTTACCCCCAAACTGCTCTATCAGCTCCTTGTGGCCGAATTCGCTGCACAGGAGGGAGCCTTGCGCCTCTCCGCCAACACCTATCTGGAGTCGGCCATCGCCACGCGAGACTACCGGCTGGCGCGAAGGGCCACCCGTCTTGCCATCTATGCACGCGAACACAACACCGCCCTGAAGGCTGCCACGTTATGGGTAGAGCTGGAGCCAGAAAATGGGGAGGCCCACAAATCTGCCGCAACCATGTTGATTGCTGCTGGCAGAATGGATGAAGCGCGCCCCCACCTTAACCACCTGCTAAAAAGTCAGCGCCAGGACAGTAACCATGGATTTACCCTAATCGCGAGCCTGCTCGCCACCGACCCGGACAAAGGGCGAGCACTACGCATCATGGAGGAATTCACCGCCTCCGCGCCTAACAGTCCCCATGCCCTTTATGCCCACGCCCAATTGGCTCAGCAGTTTGGTGATAACAGCCGGGCCAGTACGCTATTACAGCAGTTACTGAAGGTAGAGCCCAGACATGAACAGGGGTTGCTGCTTCAGGCCAGGGTGTTGCATAGCCTGGGGGATCGCGAAGGTTCACTTAGCAGCATGGGGCAAGCACTGAAACTTTCCCCGGACAATCAGCAACTGCGTCTGAGTTATGCCCGTATGCTGATCGACTCACGTCACCTGCCAGAGGCACGTAAACAGTTCAGGACACTGCTCAAGGTAACCCCCAATGACGCCGATGTACTCTACGCCCTCGGTCTACTGGCGATGGAGGCGGGCGATCTTGATGAGGCTGAAATTCACTTCCAGCGCCTGCTGGAGCTCCATCAACGAGAGGAGGAGAGCCGCTTTGCCCTTGCGCAGATCGCCGAACAGCGTCAACAGTTCGATGAGGCAATCGATTGGTTCAGCTCCATCGCACAGGGGGAACGCTACATTGAAGCCCATCTTCAGGCCGCCCGACTCATCCACCAACAGCAGGGACTAGAGCCAGCCCGCGCCTATCTGCGAGAATTGGAGACACAGAATGACGCCGAACGGGTAGAACTTATCCTTGCCGAAGGGGAGTTACTCAATCTCGCTGGCAAGCACAAAGAGGCGATGAGACAACACGATGCCGGCCTCAAACGCTTCAAGGATAATGCTGAGCTGCTCTATGCCCGCGGCATCACAGCGGAGAAGCTCAATCTTCTCGACGTCATGGAGCGTGACTTTAAACGCATCATCAAGCTCAATCCACAGGATGCCCATGCCCTCAACGCCCTCGGCTACACCCTGGTAGATCGCACAGACCGTATCAAGGAGGGATTTGGCTATATCGAGCGCGCCTACAAACTCAAACCCGACGATGTGGCCATTCTCGACAGTATGGGTTGGGCCCTATATCGCCTGCAACGCTATGACGAGTCACTGGGCTACCTGCAACGCGCAGCCTCCATGATGCGAGATGCCGAAATAGCCGCCCACCTGGGTGAGGTGCTATGGGTCAGCGGTCGGCACTCCGAGGCACGCCTCGTCTGGGAGAAGGCGCTGGAATTTGCACCTGAACATAAAATCCTGCAGCAGACCATTAAACGCCTCGCCCCATGAAACAACTCCTGACGCTACTACCGGTACTGCTACTCATCGGCTGCACCACCTCACCGCCCCACCCTCACTCCGGAATCTCCCCGGAACAGAGCTGGCAACTGCGCCAACAGCAGTTACAGGGGCTCAATCGTTGGCAGATCGCAGGTCGCCTGGCGGTGATCAAGGGACATGAGGCATGGCATATGAGCCTGGAGTGGCAGCAGCTCGCTGAAACTTACGCTATTCATATCACCGCCCCGCTAGGACAGGGTGCAATGCGTCTTGAGGGTGATACACAGTCCGTCACGCTGCAGACCGATGAGGGGGAGAGCATCACGGCCCAGAATCCCGACTGGCTACTCTATCAGCAACTGGGCTGGCAGGTACCTGTCTCCGCCCTTCGTTACTGGGTGCTGGGACTACCCGCACCCGGCGAACATACAGAGACTCTCGATGACTATGGTCGCCTCAGCCATCTGCAACAGGCCGGATGGGAGATCGAATTTATTGATTATCAGCCTGAACTGGGTGTTGAACTCCCTCGCAAGGTCTTCGTCAGCAACCATCAGGCCAAGGTCAAACTGGTGATCAGCGACTGGAGTACCCTGCCCGCAACCATTGAGGTCGACAGTTGAATCACCCGACCTCCTGGCCCGCCCCGGCCAAGCTCAATCTGTTCCTCCACATCACTGGAAGACGCGCAGACGGTTATCACCTGCTGCAGAGCGTGTTTCAATTTCTCGACTACGGCGATGAGATCACGATCACGGTGCGCCGTGATGGCGAAATCCACCGCACCAGCGAGCTATCGGGTGTCAGGCCGGAGCAGGACCTGGTGGTACGAGCCGCCCGCCTGTTGCAGCAGTACAGCCATACCTCATTAGGTGCCGATATTCATGTACGCAAAGTGCTGCCAATGGGCGGCGGTCTGGGCGGTGGCAGCTCTGATGCAGCCACCGTACTGGTCGCCCTCAATCAGCAGTGGCAGTGCGGCCTGAGCCTCGATGCCCTGGCCGAGATCGGGCTGCAACTGGGTGCCGATGTTCCGGTCTTTGTCCACGGTCACGCCGCCTGGGCGGAAGGTGTTGGCGAGATCCTTGTTCCGGTGGAATTACCCGAGCCGTGGTTCCTGGTGATCACCCCCCCCGTAGAGGTCTCCACCGCCGAGATTTTTTCTGATCCACGATTGACACGGGAGTGCCAAGCCATCAAAATACGCGACTTTCTCGCCGGGGAAGGCGAAAATGTCTGTCAGCCAGTGGCGGCAAGCCACTACCCTGAGATTGCTCAGGCCCTGACATGGCTGGGTCAATTTGCCAAGGCAAAGATGACCGGTACCGGGAGTTGTATCTTTGCCGCCTTCGATACAGAGGCCCAGGCACAACAGGTATACCAGCAGCTTCCAGAACAGTGGAACGGATTTGTTGCCAGGGCAAACAACCGCTCAGCGCTTCATCGAAGATTGGCGGAGTTTTGAACTATACGCTTTCAATCGAAAGCCGATAGTTCAGAGCAGGTTTTTTACTGGGGCGTAGCCAAGCGGTAAGGCAGCGGGTTTTGATCCCGTCATGCGTAGGTTCGAATCCTTCCGCCCCAGCCATATTCCAGTAGTCATGGCTACAAGTAGTACCACTTCTGTTTAGGGGTTTCAGGTGTCGAACATGATGGTATTTGCAGGTAATGCCAATCCTCAGTTGGCACAGGAGATCGCCTCCTACCTTGGTATGCCACTGGGTAAGGCCATCGTTGGCAAGTTCAGTGATGCCGAGGTGATGGTAGAGATTCTGGAAAATGTGCGCGGCAAGCACGTCTTCCTCATCCAGCCCACCTGTGCGCCAACCAATGACAACCTGATGGAGCTGATCGTGATGGCCGATGCGGTACGTCGCTCTTCGGCACGCACCATCACCGCGGTGATCCCCTACTTCGGATATGCGCGACAGGATCGCCGTCCGCGCTCAGCACGGGTACCGATCACAGCCAAGGTCGTGGCCAACATGCTGAGCTCATCGGGTATTGATCGACTACTTACCGTCGATCTGCACGCCGATCAGATTCAGGGCTTTTTCGATATCCCGGTGGATAACGTCTACGCATCGCCGATCCTGCTGGGTGATATCTGGCGACAGAAGGATCGCGGGGATGACATCATGGTGGTCTCCCCCGATGTGGGAGGTGTGGTTCGCGCTCGCGCACTGGCCAAGCGGCTCGACGATGCGGACCTCGCCATTATCGACAAGCGCCGACCCCGTGCCAATGTAGCCCAGGTGATGCACATCATCGGTGATGTGGAGGGGCGCAGTTGTGTACTGATCGACGACCTGGTCGATACCGCCGGTACCCTCTGTCAGGCCGCCAACGCCCTCAAGGCGCATGGCGCTGCCAAGGTAAAGGCCTATATCACCCATCCGGTACTCTCGGGTCCGGCGGTTGAGAACATTGAGAATTCACAGCTGGATGAGCTGGTGGTTACCAACACCATCCCGCTAAGCCCCGAGGCCCAGGCATGCTCACGCATCCGTATGGTCTCACTGGCAGAGATGCTGGCTGAAACCATTCGCCGCATCAACAACGACGAGTCAGTCAGTTCACTCTACATGGACTGACGCCGCGCGAGCGGCAACAGAATTAAGGCCAATGGCCTTATAGGAGACTGCCTTCTGGTCGCGGTTGGCAGTGAATAGACCACCCTCGGGTGGTTTGTTCGTCTTTACACAAACTGGAGAAACACTATGAGCAATGTAGACTTCACTGTAAACGCCGAAGTCCGTAGTGACCTGGGGAAAGGTGCGAGCCGCCGCCTGCGTCACGCCGGAAAGGTACCCGCCATCATCTATGGTGGCAACAAAGAGCCTGTTAGCATCACCCTGGAGCACGACCCGCTGGTGCACAGCCTGGAGCACGAGGCATTCTACTCCTCCATTCTCACCCTCGATGTCGCGGGCAAAAAAGAGAAGGCGGTACTGAAAGACCTGCAACGTCACCCGGCCAAGCCGATTATCCTGCACGCCGACTTCCTGCGCGTAAACGATAAAGAGAAGCTGAAGATGCACGTACCGCTGCACTTCATCAATGAAGAGCTGGCGCCTGGTGCCAAGATCGGCGGCGTTGTCACCCACAACCTTACTGAGGTTGAGGTTCTGTGTCTGCCCAAAGATCTGCCGGAGTATCTGGAGGTCGATCTGACCGGTGTCGAGATTGAACAAATCGTTCACCTCACTGACATCAAACTGCCCGCAGGTGTTGAACTGGTTGAGCTGACCCACGGCGAAGGCCACAATCAGGCGGTCGCCGCGATTCATAAGACCCGTGCCTCTAAAGATGCCGAGGCCGGTGCTGAGGGCGAAGCTGAGGGCGAAGGCGAATAATCGCCCTCACCTGAACGCTGAGAAAACCGGCGTTGTCGTCACGTATTCAACTTATTGTCGGTCTGGGAAATCCCGGGGCGCAATATGAGAAGACGCGACACAACGCCGGTTTTTGGTTTTTAGACGCTGTCGCCCGTGCCCACGGCGTCACCATGAAGAGCGAAAGCAAATTTCATGGTGAGGCTGGCAGGGGTATTATCGATGGCCATGAGGTCTGGTTGCTAAAACCAATGACCTTTATGAACAGGAGTGGCCAGGGCATCGCCGCACTGGCCCGGTTTTACAAGATTGACGTCGAGAACATCCTCATCGCCCATGATGAACTGGATCTCCCCCCCGGTACGGTGCGACTGAAAAGGGGGGGAGGTCACGGTGGCCACAACGGCCTGCGCGACACCGTTGCCCAACTGGGCAACAAGGAGTTCCTGCGACTGCGTCTGGGGATCGGCCATCCGGGCCACGCCAGTCAGGTTACCGGACATGTGTTAAGCAAGGCCTCTGCCGAGGAGCAGATCGAGATCGAGCGTACCGTTGATCTGGCACTTGATGAGCTACCCCTTATCCTCAGTGGCGATCTACAAAAGGCGATGAACAGGCTGCACAGCCAGTAATCCAACTCACTAATTACGGAACATACACATGGGATTCAAATGCGGCATCGTTGGCCTGCCTAATGTCGGCAAGTCCACACTCTTCAACGCGCTGACCAAGGCCGGGATTCAGGCGGAGAACTACCCCTTCTGCACCATCGAACCCAACGTTGGCGTAGTCCCAATGCCCGACCCACGCCTCGACGCCCTCGCCGCCATCGTCAATCCGCAGCGTATCCTTCCCACCACCATGGAGTTTGTCGACATCGCCGGACTGGTTGCCGGGGCATCCAGGGGTGAGGGGTTGGGCAACAAGTTCCTCGCCAACATCCGTGAGACCGATGCCATTGCCCAGGTGGTTCGCTGCTTTGAGGACGAAAACGTGGTCCACGTCGCCGGCAAGATCCACCCGCTTGACGACATAGAGGTGATCAACACCGAGCTAATGCTCGCCGACATGGAGACGGTCGAGAAGGGGATCCTGCGCATGGCCAAACAGTCAAAGGGCGGTGACAAGGAGTCGAAGGCCAAGCTCGCTCTTTACGAGAAGGTGAAAGCGGGTCTCGACGAGGGGAAGATGGTGCGAACCATGGGACTGGACGAAGATCAGCTGGACGGCCTCTACGACCTGCACCTTCTTACCATCAAACCGACCATGTATATCGCCAACGTCGCCGAGGATGGATTTGAGAACAACACCCACCTCGACGCGGTACGCCAGCTGGCTGAGTCCGAGGGCTCGGAGGTGGTCGCCGTCTGCGCCGCCATTGAATCGGAACTGGCCGAACTGGACGATGAGGAGGCAGCCTCCTTCCTTGAGGAGCTGGGGCTGGATGAGCCGGGGCTCAACCGCGTGATCCGCGCCGGGTATAAGCTGCTCGGTCTGCAGACCTACTTTACCGCCGGAGTCAAAGAGGTGCGTGCCTGGACGGTGCGCATCGGCGCCACCGCCCCACAGGCCGCCGGCGTCATCCACACCGACTTCGAGAAGGGTTTTATCCGCGCCGAGGTCACCGCCTACGACGACTTTATCGCCTGTAACGGTGAACAGGGGGCCAAGGAAGCGGGCAAACTGCGGCTTGAGGGCAAGGAGTACATCGTCAAGGATGGTGACGTAATGCATTTCCGCTTCAACGTCTGAATCCATACCGGATCGGACTTGACAGGAGAGGCGCAACACCGCAAAATTGCGCCCCTCAAAACATGGCTATATAGCTCAGTTGGTTAGAGCACATCACTCATAATGATGGGGTCCCTAGTTCGAATCTAGGTATAGCCACCATATTCCCAAATCGCGATCTTTTCGGGCCGCCTGAAAACAGCCCGAAAATGCGACGCAACCACGTTGTAACAATCCTCTGTTCGGCAAATCCAAAGTGCAAAGGAAGGGGATCTCCAAAATCAGATCTCGCTTCGAATTTATCCTTTTCTTTGTGGTAATACTTACCAGACTGTCGATGTTAAATGTTATTGAGAACTGCAATCACTTTAGCGTCCTCTGTTAACTCGATTGCTCGGTTGAAGCCAATCCGTTGGTCACCATGTATAGAAGGGTAGCCCAACGCAAGCTCACCGTTATCATTTAACATTACGAACAGTCAATTAATAGCTGTTCTCCCAAGCACTTTGCGTAACACTCGGTATAACTCATCTAAATTGATCGGTTTGCTGATATGCCCATTCATCCCCAATGATAGACACCGCTCTCGCTCTTCCGCCATGACATTAGCAGTCATGGCAACTACAGGCATACTATTCCAACGACTCTCTTCGCGAATCCGCCTTACTGCCTCATAGCCATCCACAACTGGCATCTGCAAATCCATAAACACAAGAGAAAAATCCTGTTTCTTGAGGATCTCAAGCGCCTGATCACCATCACCCGCGATGACCACCTCGAGACCCAGAGTACTCAATATCTCATTGGCAATAAGCTGGTTAATCTCATTATCTTCTACCAGCAGCACACGTTGCCCTGAGAAGTGCGGAACTCCCGCCCTCTCAACCCGTCCGTCGTCACTATTGTTTTCACCACTATCACGCAGCAATTTCCATAACCTGTTGGTTGTAAATGGTTTATCCAGCACTGCACAAAAACCAGCCTCTTCAGCCTCTGTGGATAACTCTGCAGAACCTACTGCCGCCATCAATATGGCACGTGATCGATATGCCTTAGACTGGTCAACAGAAAGCATCTTCAATAGCTCTACACCATTCAGCCCTGGCAGTTTCCAGTCAATCAGCAACAGTTCAAACGGATTACCCTGCTGAGAAGCCTCTTTCATATAAGATAAAGCCTCTTCGCCACAGCTGGCACTCTGCACAAAACAACCCTGCTGCTGCAATTTTTCCACAATAATTTTCCGGCTAACGACGTTACTCTCTGCAACCAGAACTCGCTGATGTTCGCAATTTTCCGTAGATACTGTATGTAACCTCCCTTTATCTTCAGGCAGCGTAAGAACAAAGCTAAAGGTGCTCCCCTGACCTTCTATGCTATGAAGATGAAGATCAGATCCCATTAATCGCAACAGTTGTCGCGATATCGCAAGGCCCAGCCCGGTTCCACCAAAACGGCGAGTAGTAGAGCAATCCGCCTGTTCAAAGGGCTGAAACAGTCGCTGTTGTTGCTCACTGTTAATACCTATACCACTATCAATGACGCTAAAACTCAGCTTTGTTAAACCGCCATGCGTTTCGATAAGTTCAATTTTTAAAAGCACCTCACCTTGACGGGTAAATTTAATTCCATTACTAAGCAAATTGGTCAACACCTGAGACAAACGCAGCGGATCACCTATCAGATTCGGAAGTTGCTGCGGCACATCAAGAAGTAGTTCTACATCTTTTTCGTCAAGAAGATATTTAACAACCTCACACACATCCTCTGCCGTATCCTCGAGCGAAAATGATATTCGTTCTAACGACAACTTCCCTTCCTCAATCTTGGAATAGTCAAGGATATCGTTAATAATTCCAAGCAGCCCCTCACCCGCTCGCAACACCTTTGAAATATAGTCTCGCTGAACTGGCTTGAGCTCAGTCTGCAGGACAAGATGACTTAGATTAATTACGGCATTCATTGGTGTACGAATTTCATGACTCATGTTGGCCAGAAACATTCCCTTGGCGAGATTCGCATACTCTGCATGCTCACGTGCCTGCTGATGGGTTATCTCAACCTCCTTTCTCTCAGAAATATCGATTACAGTACCAATGATGGCCACCGGTTTTGAAGCATTGCTTCGCACCACCTCCCCGATTTCGCTCAGATAACGAATAGTTCCGTTATCATGAACGATTCGATATTCAATCTGATAATCCACAATATAACGATTCATCATCCCATCATAAATCTGACGAACCGCCAGGCGGTCATCGGGATGAATCACCATTAATATTTTTTCATTATCCGGCTTTACTTCCCAAGGAGACCAACCGAAGAGCCGATAGAGTTGTTCCGACCACTCCAGCTTCTCCTGTTCCATGTTCCAGCTCCAGTGGCCTACTCCAGCAATTCGTTGCGCCACTTCAAGCTGCACTCCTGCATAATGAAGTGATTGCAGGGCCGCACGCTCTCTACGGTATAATATTGTTGTTATTGTAATTACACCTGCTATTGCCAAGATAAACAGTAGTAACAACCACTGTCGCTCATTTCTTAGTCTAGCAATCCGTTGTTCCAGTACCTCCCGCAATTCACTACTCAATATTGTAAAAAAATCACTCCCCTGCTCAATGGCTCGAGTACCGCGATCGAAAAATATCAGCAATTGAGATAATTCATATGGCTCTTGTTGTTCTGACTGATGTAACTCTCCATAAACAATAATCAGAGCACTCCCCTTTTCCAGTAGCAAGTTAAAGCTTTCAGTCAACTGTAAGGTGATCGTTTCTCGCTCAGTCAGCAATTTATGCTGCTGTTCAACCAACAACAATTGCTCACTCACTTCTGATATACGTGTACCCAACCATATCTTCTCCTTCTCGCTGTACTCTCCCCTTGCCGCAATCCCTGATGCAACACCACGCAATTTTCCCAGAGACTCCACCAGCAACGGAAGTTGGTCAAAGAGAAGGCTGGCAAGAAGATAGCTTTTCTGTTCTGGGTCGAGCATTAGATTGGAGTGCAAGGCAAGATAGACACCAGTCTGTCGCAGCAAATCGATATGCCGATTAAACCATTCGAACCGAACAGCCGGGCTCTGTATCACCGTTCTGTTAGCGCGGCTTGATAGCTGAGCGTTAATCTCAGCCACACGTTGATCCACTTCAGCATTATGTGTACGGGAATCTCTTGCCCAATTTGAGAGTTGCCCATTAATTTCTTGTTGCAGCCTGATAATACGATCATTCAGTAGCGCGTCATTACCCTCGACATTCAACTGATCAAGGCCACGAATCTGTTGTAATAACAAAATGCTACGCTGAATTCGAATAATGTCGTGTACACCATCAATTTCCGATTGTGTAAACGTGATTTCATTTAGTATTCGATTGTCTGCAATGACATAGGCCATAAGCAGTAATAGCACAGGTAACAATAGTGCGAGCACATAGCGTCCCCATGGTATTACCCACCTTGCGCCAAATTTGCCAGCTCGCTTCTTTATCGCATTCATGGAAGGATGCCTGAAAGCTACCTTTTCTTTGTGACTACTTTATCTCTTCTATATAGCTGCGTTCAATCGGTGTCTGTACGTAGATTTTTTTTTCGTTCTCCAGCGCCCAGAAGTAATAGTAGCCCTTATCGGGTTCTGTGGTCACCTTGCCGTCACGGACGACCCAGCTTTTAATGTGACCATCAACCGCGTAGGTTACACGGTAATCACCCTCCAGCCATGTAACTCCAAGACGCGAGATCTTATTCTGTTGCTCCTCGCTGCAACCACTCAATGCAACTATTAGTGCCCCCAAAATCATAAGCTTTTTCATTATTCTCTCCTTCACTAATGTCGGGTTTGACCTCCCGGCGGCTGTGGCTGTTTGATAAAGAGCTGCTCCGCGTCCACCGTATCAAATCGGTATAGCTTATTGCAGAAGTGACAACTCACCTCAATCCTGCCCTCACTATTCAGTATATCCTCTACCTCATCATGGCCGAGGCTGCGTAGTGACTCGGCGACTCGCTCACGCGAGCAGTGGCAGTGAAAGGCGATCGGCTCGCGGTCGAAGAGGCGGATATCCTCCTCATGGAATAACCGGCGTATCACCTCCTGCTGTTCGAGTTGCAACAATTCATCATTGCTTACCGTATCTGCCAGAGTGACGACACGATTCCACGCATCGTTATCCTCACTCTCCTGTGGCAATTTTTGTAGCAGCAGGCCGGCGGCACGATCACTATCACAGCTCAGCCACATACGGGTCGGTAGCTGCTCTGAACGATCCAGGTAGTCATCTATGGCATCAGCGAGGGAGCTACCGGTTAGCGCCACTACCCCCTGGTAACGCTGCGCCCCCCTACCCGGATCGATGGTTATCACCAGATTACCATCACCAAAGCGTCCACGCAGGTTTTCCTGCGGCACATCGCCACTCCACAGCGCCATGCCACGAATGTGGTAGACCGCCCCATCCTCGCCTTTTGTACGTATCGGGGCACAGTCGACCACCAGCATGGAGATGGGGCCGTTACCGCGCACCTGCAGGGTGATGCTGCCCTCGAACTTCATTGTCGCGGTAAGCAATACACCGGCCACCATCATCTCGCCGAGTGGGGTGCGCACCGCTTCGGGGTATTCATGGCGTTCCAGTGCCGCCTGCCATGAGGCGTCAAGCTGTACCAGTTCACCGCGGATGCTGGCGTTTTCAAAGAGGAAGCGTTGCAGGGTGTCGCTCATGGTGGTTCCCGATTCACTTGTGCAGATTAACGATAGAACGAAAAGGGCGCGAAGTCACAAGCGGCTTGCCTGCGTACTCCGCGCCCCTTGCTACGAGGCAATTTACAGCAGCGCGTCGAGCCTGGCTTTAAGTAGCTGGTTGACCTGGCCCGGGTTGGCCTTACCACCGGTCGCCTTCATCACCTGGCCGACGAAGAAGCCGACCATCTTGCCGCGCTTCTCCGGCTCGGCGTTGCGGTAGTTCTCCACCTGCGCAGGGTTACCCGCGATCACCTCGTCGATGGCCGCGTCGATGGCGCCGGTGTCTGTGATCTGCTTGAGGCCCTTCTTCTCGATCACCTCATCGGCAGAGCCCTCGCCGTTCCACATCGCCTCGAACACCTCCTTGGCGATCTTGCCGGAGATGGTGTTGTCAGCGATACGCTTGAGCAGGCCACCGAACTGTTCGGCACTCACTGGTGACTCATCGATAGATTTACTGTCTTTATTCAGAGCTGCGGAGAGCTCACCCATCACCCAGTTGGCGCAGAGTTTCGCCTCGCAACCGGAGGAGGTAAGCAGCGCCTCGAAGTAGTCGGCGGTCGCCTTGGCGGCGGTAAGGCCGCCAGCATCCTTTTCGCTCAGTCCCAGCGCGCCGATGTAGCGTGCACGCTTGGCGTCGGGAAGCTCGGGGAGGGTGGCGCGGATCGCCTCGATGGTATCGTCATCGACGATCACCGGCAGCAGGTCGGGATCGGGGAAGTAGCGATAGTCGTTGGCCTCCTCTTTCGAACGCATGGAGCGGGTCTCACCCCGGTCCGGATCAAACAGGCGGGTCTCCTGCACCACCTTGCCGCCCGACTCGAGGATCGCGATCTGGCGCTCCATCTCGTACTCCACCGCCTTCTCCACATAGCGGAAGGAGTTGAGGTTCTTGATCTCGGCGCGGGTACCGAACTCGGCCTGACCTTTGGGACGCATCGAGATGTTCACATCGCAGCGGAAGGAGCCCTCCTGCAGGTTGCCATCACAGATACCGATATAGGTGACGATAGAGTGGATCTTACGCATGTAGGCCGCGGCCTCGGCGCCGGAGCGCATATCGGGATCGGAGACGATCTCCAGCAGCGGCGTGCCGGCACGGTTGAGGTCGATTCCGGTCAGACCGTGAAAATCCTCGTGCAACGATTTTCCCGCATCCTCCTCGAGGTGAGCTCGGGTGATGCCGATGGTCTTGGTGCTTCCATCTTCGAGTTCGATCTCCAGGTGCCCCTTGCCGACGATCGGCAGCTCAAACTGGGAGATCTGGTAGCCCTTCGGCAGGTCTGGGTAGAAGTAGTTCTTGCGCGCGAAGACCGAGCGCTTGCCGATCTCGGCGTCTACCGCCAGGCCGAATTTCACCGCCATCCGTACCGCCTCTTTATTCAGCACCGGCAACACGCCGGGCAGACCGAGGTCGACCGCACAGGCCTGGGTGTTGGGCTCGGCACCGTAGGCGGTGGCGGCACCGGAAAAGATCTTCGATTGGGTGGCGAGCTGGGTGTGGATCTCGCACCCGATGACAACTTCCCATTCCATTACGCGATACCCTCCGGGGCCATGTTGTGCCAGTCGGTCGCCTGCTGGAACTTATGTGCCACATTGAGCAGGCGCGACTCTTCAAAGTAGTTACCGATGATCTGCAGACCGACCGGACGGCCACCCACCAGACCGGCCGGCACCGACATGCCAGGCAGACCGGCGAGGTTGACCGCGATGGTGTAGATGTCGGCAAGATACATAGCGACCGGGTCATCCGCCTTCTCGCCCAGGTTAAAGGCCGGGGTCGGGGTAGTCGGGCCCATAATCACATCGACCTGCTCGAAGGCTTTTTTGAAATCATCGGAGATCAGCTGGCGTAGCTGCTGCGCCTTCAGATAGTAGGCATCGTAGTAACCGGAGGAGAGGGCGTAGGTGCCAACCATAATGCGACGCTTCACCTCGCTACCGAAGCCCTCGCCACGTGAGCGCTTGTAGAGGTCTTCGAGATCCCTGGGCTCTTCACAGCGGTGGCCGAAGCGCACCCCGTCCATCCGCGAGAGGTTAGAGGAGCACTCGGCGGGGGCGACCACGTAGTAGGTGGGTACCGCCAGGTTGGTGTTGGGGAGGCTAATCTCACCACCTCGGCACCGAGCTTTTTGTACTCCTCGATCGCCGCCTCGATGCTCTTCGCCACCTCGGGGTCGAGACCTTCACCAAAGTACTCCTCCGGCAGGCCGATCTTGAGCCCCGTCAGGTCGTTGTTGAGCTCGGCGGTGTAGTCGGGTACCGCCTTCTCCAGCGAGGTGGAGTCGCGCTCATCGAAGCCCGCCATCACGCCGAGCATCAGGGCGCAGTCCTCGGCGGTGCGCGCCATCGGGCCGGCCTGGTCCAGCGATGAGGCGAAGGCGATCATGCCGTAACGCGAGACGCGACCGTAGGTCGGCTTGAGGCCGGTGATGCCGCACAGCGCCGCCGGCTGGCGGATCGAGCCGCCGGTATCGGTACCGGTGGCGCCGGGTGCAAGGCGTGCCGCGACGCAGGCGGCCGAGCCGCCGGAAGAGCCGCCGGGTACGGCGGTTTTGTCCCAGGGGTTCTTCACCGGGCCGTAAAAGCTGGTCTCGTTGGAGGAGCCCATGGCGAACTCGTCCATATTGGTCTTGCCCAGCATCACCACACCGGCATCCTTAAATTTACGCACTACGGTGGCGTCGTAGGGAGCGATGAAGGGGTCGAGCATCTTCGAGGCGCAGGAGGTGCGCACACCGTCGGTGCAGAAGATGTCCTTGTGGGCAATGGGCACACCGAGCAACGGACCACTCTCACCGGCGGCGATGCGCGCATCGGCCTCGCGTGCCTGGGCCAGTGCCTGCTCCTCGGTAACGGTAATGTAGCTGTTGAACTCGCCATCGAGCTGCTTGATGCGCTCCAGGTAGGCCCGGGTCAGCTCCTCACTGGTGTACTCACCGACCCGCAGGCCAGCCGCCAGTTCGGCAATGGTATTGTTATGCATGGGAATCTCTCTTCAGGGGGTCGCCACTGGCGATACCAGTTACTCGATTACCTTCGGCACCAGAAACAGGCCGTTTTCGACCGCCGGGGCGTGGGCCTGCAGGTGCTCGCGCTGGTTGGGCTCGCTCACCACATCCTCACGCAGGCGCTGCGCCATGTCGAGTGGGTGGGCCATCGGGGTGACGCCACTGGTGTCGACGCTACTCATCTGCTCTACCAGGGAGAGGATATTCGACAGGTTCTCGGCGTAGGCGGGGATATCCTCCTCACCGATGGCGAGACGCGCCAGGTGCGCGATGTTCTCCACATCGCTCTTCTCCAGTGCCATAAATGACTCCAAAATCATGACTATTGTGCAAAAAGGGTGAACTTATCACAGATATCTCCTTGCCCAAAGAGGTGCCTGATTGTTACATTAGCGCGATCTGTTAGACAAAATCTCACCAACGGGACAACAAGCGAAGAAAACTATGGGACTGCTGGGACGTTTTAAGGGGCTCTTCTCCTACGATATCTCTATCGATCTGGGCACCGCCAACACACTGGTCTTTGTTCGTGGCGAGGGGATCGTGCTCAACGAGCCCTCTGTGGTAGCAATCCGCCAGGAGGGGGGCGGCCCCAACAGCGCCAAGCGCATTGCCGCCGTCGGTGTTGAGGCCAAGCGCATGCTGGGGCGCACCCCCGGCAACATCGTCGCCATCCGACCGATGAAGGACGGGGTGATCGCCGACTTTACTGTTACCGAGAAGATGCTGCAGCACTTTATCCGTAAGGTGCACGAAAACAAGTTCAAGGCGTTCAAGCCGAGTCCCCGTGTCCTCATCTGCGTTCCCTGTGGGGCTACCCAGGTAGAGCGCAGGGCGATCAAGGAGAGCGCCGCCGGGGCCGGTGCCCGTGAGGTCTACCTGATTGAAGAGCCGATGGCCGCGGCCATCGGTGCCGGCATGCCGATCTCCGACGCCAGCGGTTCAATGGTGCTCGATATCGGCGGAGGCACCACCGAGATCGCCGTACTCTCTCTCAACGGTATCGTCTACTCCAACTCTGTACGCATCGGTGGTGACCGCTTCGATGAGGCGATCATCAGCTACGTACGTCGCAACTACGGTACCCTCATCGGTGAGGCGACCGCCGAGCGGATCAAGGAGGAGATCGGCTCCGCCTACCCCAGTGCCGAGGTACGGGAGGTCGAGGTGCGCGGCCGCAACCTGGCTGAGGGGATCCCGCGCAGCTTCACCCTCAACTCCAATGAGATCCTTGAGGCGCTGCAGGAGCCGCTCTCCGGCATCGTCGGTGCGGTAAAAACCGCCCTGGAGCAGACCCCACCGGAGCTCGGTGCCGATATCGCCGAGCGCGGTATGGTGCTGACTGGTGGCGGTGCGTTGCTACGTGATCTTGATCGCCTGCTGATGGAGGAGACCGGCCTGCCGGTGATCATCGCCGAAGACCCGCTCACCTGTGTCGCCCGCGGTGGCGGTCGTGCCCTGGAGCTGATGGACGAACACGGTGGCGACATCTTCGCCCTGGAGTAACGTCACACCGCCTCACGGTACCACCACGCCCAATACGGGAGGAGATGAACCATAAAACTGCTGTTCGCTCAGGGGCCATCGATCACCACACGCCTTGCCCTGCTGATGGCCATCTCCGTCTCCCTGATGACACTGGATCATCGTCAGCACCACCTTGAGGGGATCCGTGCGGGGCTCTCAGTCGTCGTCTATCCGTTGCAGTATCTGGTCGATCTCCCCTTTGCCATCGGCGGCTGGGCCTCTGAGAGTCTCTCTACCCGCACCACCCTGCTCAACGAAAACCGTGAGTTGCATGAAAAACAGCTGGCGCTGGAGTTCAAGCTGCAAAAATTTGAGGCGCTGGAGAACGAAAACCTGCGTCTGCGCTCGCTTTTACAATCATCCAGCCGCAAGTGGGAGAGGGTACTGATCGCTGAGCTGCTACAGGTGGATTTTGATCCCTTCCGCCATATGGTGCTACTCAACAAGGGGAGCAATGATGATGTCTTTGAGGGACATCCCCTGCTTGATGCCCATGGCATCGTAGGCCAGGTAATACACGTCTCACCACTCTCCAGCAGTGCCATCCTTGTCACCGACCCGAGCCATGCGACACCGGTACAGGTCAACCGCAACGGTCTACGCACCCTGGCGGTAGGGACCGGTGAAGAGGAGTATCTTGATATCCCCCATCTGCCGAATAATGCCGACATAAAGGTCGGTGACCTGCTGGTCACCTCCGGGTTGGGGTTGCGTTTCCCCCCAGGCTACCCGGTGGCTACCGTCAGTTCGGTCGAGAGAGACCCGGCGGAGCCCTTCGCCCGGGTACAGGCCACCCCGATGGCCCACCTTAAGCGCACCCGCGAGGTGCTGCTGGTGTGGCCTGCAGAAGAGGGGGAGAAGGAGTGAAACATAGCCGACACCACGGTGGTGCCGCTATTTTCGGCACCTTTATTGTCGCCATCATGCTAACCCTGCTGCCGCTACCCGACTGGGCAGCCTATTTTCGCCCCGAGTGGGTCTCACTGGTGGTCATCTACTGGTGCATAACCCTGCCCGACCGGGTGGGCGTTGGCATCGCCTGGATCGCTGGCCTCTTTCTCGACATTGTTCACGGCGCAGTAATGGGGCAGTACGCGATGGCCCTGGCCATCGTTGCCTACTTTACCCTCTCCCTGCACCAGCGGCTGCGCGTCTTTCCGATGATGCAGCAGATGTTTGTGGTTCTGCTGTTGATCCTGTTTCAGCAACTGATCGTGATCTGGATTAAGGGTTTTATCGGTGAATCACCGGATAGCCTGCGCTACTGGATCCCCTCCTTCTCCTCCATGCTGCTCTGGCCGTGGCTCTACGTCATTCTGAGGGACGTGCGCAGAAGATACCGGGTAGATTAAGGGTGTTCCGGTGAGAAGTTATCGGGCTGCGCTACTGAAAAACCCGATTCGGGATCGTCATCTGTTCCAGAGCCGGGCCATTGTCGCCTTCATCTTCAGCCTGCTGCTGATTGGGGTTCTCATCGGCAGGCTATTCCACCTCCAGCTAACACAACACGAGCACTTCAGTACCCTCTCAACCAACAACCGTGTCAGCGTGCAGCCTCTCGCCCCCACTCGAGGGCTTATCTATGATCGTAACGGGGTAGTGCTGGCACAAAATCTTCCCACCTATAGCCTCGAACTGGTGCAGGAGCGGATTGAGAATATGGACTACACCCTCGGTGAGATCGGTCTGCTTATCCAGGTCGGTCACGAGGATCTGACCCGCTTTCGCCGTGAACTGAAACGCAGCCGCCGCTTCGAACCGGTGCCATTGCGTTTTCGCCTTAGTGATCAGGAGGTAGCGCGGATCGCGGTAAACTTGCACCGCCTTAGCGGGGTTGAGATCAACTCCAGTCTCACTCGCCACTATCCGCTAGATACCATGACCGTCCACACCATCGGCTATGTCGGGCGGATCAATGAGGCCGAGCTAAAAACCCTTGACCCCACCAACTACGCCGCCACAACCTATGTCGGGAAAATCGGGATCGAGAAGAGTTATGAGTCACTACTGCACGGCGAGGTAGGTTATCAGCAGGTAGAGACCAACGCACGCGGGCGGGTACTGCGT
>Ga0224501_10000822_pt1 | contig 23979 bp, 13 predicted proteins | sample SF_Oct11_sed_USG_4_FD_169105 | JGI IMG/M metagenome (GOLD analysis project Ga0224501, IMG submission 169105) | Sediment microbial communities from San Francisco Bay, California, United States - SF_Oct11_sed_USGS_8_1 | ecosystem: Environmental > Aquatic > Marine > Sediment | place: USA... | reverse complement strand
AACGCGGCCGGCGGTGAGCTGTGACTCAAAACCAGTGAGGGTGTTGCAAAAGATAAAGCTTCCCAAGAACCAGGGATTGATGGTTCAGGACCAAGAACGCAGTACGCTTCCACTTCACCTCAATAAAAATAATGTTGAACTGTACCGCTGTGACCATCTGATCAACAAAATCTATAGAGATTCAACACATAACCCCAAGGTTGTATCGCCCATTATCCATTCTTGCGCAATGGTGTTCATTTGACAAAGTTGACACAGATAGGCTTCAGTTAGGCATAGGATCTGAACTATCAGCTGAACTCATTTGCATGAATGATGTTACAGGAGTCATGAGTGAGAAGAGCTCTACGCTATCAGCAATATAATCCGATGATTCCCATACATTCTAGACATTCTGATCTCATGGTCACTCATTGCAGTAACCTAGTTATGATGGCATTGCGAGATGAGTATGCATGTATAGGTATACCAGCTTCACAAGAGGAAGTTCCACTGTTAGCAGCCTCTCAGGATTGTAGCTGGTAATAAATACAGACCAGAGACTATATATTAACACTTCTAGAGGGAAAATGGTTTAATTGGTGATTGGTTTGCTAATTAAAAAATACTTTTCAGACAAGAGCAGACTATTATTATTATTATTATTATTATTAAAATCAACCATCGTCTGTCCGTGGTTGGACATCGGCCTTCTTCTCGCTGTCCACAGGTTGTGTGGTGTCATTGAGGGGAGATTGAGCCATTTTCTACCACGCTGGCTCAGGTCAGGTTGGCAGAGTGTGATCAGCCAGGGGAAAATCCCTTGAAATACTCCGCCGTGGCTGGGGATGGAACTCAGGCTACAGGGAGGACAGACAGTGAGCTATCCCACTGAGCTATCATGACTGACTATAGTTGAATACAATTGAAAATTAAAGAACTGAACCGAAAATGAGCCTCTTGTCTGAAGTGATGTCCCTGAGTTGTGTGACCTAACCTGGTAAAGCTCTCGGACCATTGCCATTCATATTACAGTATATGTACGTATCACTCATCAGAGAGTATTAACCTAACACACTTACCCGCTAGTAAAGTAAGAGGCAGCAACAGGCGACCGAGCAACACACGGACGATGGTCGTTGACTTCATATCACTAGTGTAGAGCTCAAAATCTGTCTGTAGTAAAAACCATATTCATTTAGAACAAGTAGACCCCGATGAAGCAGTGTACATAGAAATTGAGAGTGACGCAGCATGTACAGAGATGTACCAGCTCTGTGATTATCCCATTGGCAAACTACTATGTAAATTGAAGAATGCTAGCCGCAATATAACACGCATATATTTATATTGCCCAGCGATATGACACCCACGCTCGCGTCAAGCAGCCCGGTCAGATATATCATGCACAAGCGAGCCTTTAACTTGCTATGAACATGTGTGATTCTAAGTCAGAGTCAAACAACAATGTTAGTCAAGCATTCTTATTTTTCCAGTCAGAAAGTTTACATCTGACAACTCATAAGTCTACCGATTGACAACTGTATAAAACTAGCAATTCTTTGCACTTTAAAGGGGTTATGTCATGGCCAAAAGTGTCTTCACTTGTTTTCATATTCTGAAGCCTACCATGAACAAATGGGTCCAATGCGCGGCTGAAATGGAAGAGCTAGATATAGCCCTATCCAATGCGCATACCTAGAACCGTTGATGCAATAGAATTGGTCTTGAGATAAGAAATTAACACGGAGCTGTTGGTGTTGATTTCTCAGCTTACGCGCTGATGTTTGGAAAATCCTCTTGCATTTGTGTACTAGATCTGTAGTTACACAAATCTAGATAGAGAAAATGTTCAACAAAAATATAGAAATAGAGTTTTAGAGTGCAGCTTTTCACGTCTGTCAGCGAGCGTTAGTGCCATTATGATAGACGCCCGAACGCAATGGCCTCTATTTAGGACTAGGGAAAACCAGCAAAGCACTTCTTATAACTTCAGTTTTCTCCAATATTACATTCAATTTTGAGTTCTAGTCGATGTTATGAGGGAATAAAGATCATTAGGTTACTAGTTTTAGTAATTAGATCCCATTTTCTTTCTATTTTGGCCATTCGGGCCGTAGCTATTCAAGTGACCGATGTTTGTCTTGTGAAAAAAGACCACTAGCTATAGCTGCAATGAATGCAGAGTTGCCGCCCTTTAAGAATGGTGAATACAACTCCGAAAGTGTGTCCACCCTCGACCATGACATGACCCCTTTAAATTGTTCATGTCGCACCAGACGAATCACCTAGGCATGACCTAACAGTAACGGTCCACAACTGCGATACACACTTGCGAGCTCTAGTTCTCCACTAATACGACTAATAATCTAATTGCAATATTGAATTCGGCTTGTCCCAGACAAGAATGCGAAAAGGAAGCCCATAAGACATTACGTCAGGACCGGAACATGATCAGCAGACAGAGGCTGGCCTGACAGCAGTTAGACTAGAGTTACATGATGGATTTTTTACTTTTTACTACCTCGCTAAGCTCCAGTACGGTCCTGAGATGCTCAGAGTCAAACAATGCTAGATTGAATGATTGAATCGATCGAATCCTTCTTACTCTTAGTCTTATACTTTTAAAGTCTACCCTCTAGTGATGACTCACACTCACAGTGACAGCCACAGTCAGTGGGTGAGTCACAGATCAGTGCCAGTCAGAGTCAGTCAGTAAATAATTAATAAATATTAAAATTTGATTTGAAACTCCAACCGACTTCTGGGAGATTTTCAAAAACAAAAGTGAAGTACACTTACTTAACTTAGTTACTAGTTAGTAGTTACTAACTAAGTCAGTAACTGACTTACACTTACAGTTGTCTTATGAAATGAAGGAGCCACCTTTCGCTCTCATTAACTTTGTCAGTTTGTGGCTGCATACGTTTAAAAATTTAATGGCAATAGCCTATTAAAAAAAATTACCTTAGAGTGAGAATGAGATCATCAGATGTGGCATGCTTATCTAACCAACTAGACTAGAGCAGGACGTACGACCGTCGCTGACCGTCCGGTTCTCAAATGGATTGGGGAAACCTTTCAGTTTCGCGTGGAGGTTCGATTATGCGTGTGAATACAGCATCTCTGTGGCTTACGGACAACGGGTTTCATACCTAGCTCTCTCAATCTTCGAGGCAGGAAACAGCTAAGGATTCCCAGTTGAAATCACATGATCGGGTCTTCATCAGTAAGAGTGGACAATTACGCTTATGCCCAGTTTGCCCGAGTTGGATATGGCATTCCCATCAGCTATGTCTGATCCTTGTTACAAATCGCACGTGTTCGACCCATTACCGAGCAACCTTACGTCAACAAAACATTAAAAATATGTTCACAATCGCATAATCGCATACTATTATGTAAAATCGATGGAAAGGTGGGTATAAATCACATCATGTAGAGAGCAGACTTGTATGAGTTAGGATAGCATATGCACCATGAAGTCACCATGTTACGGACTATATCTATGCCCATATACGCCTCCAAGCTACTCCGCCACATCAGTTCTAAATATAACAATCATAACCATTCCATTGTGGGGGATTTTCCAGGAGCTAAAGCTTCCCTCTGTTTGAAACCTTCCTGGGCCGCAAAGAGGAGTGACACCTCCAATGAAAAGCAATTCAATCCAAAAGACATTCAATTCAAAGGACAAAAAGGAGAATATAATCGCTTTGCCTATGAACTGAAGCATTTAAGCATAATATGATTTGGTTATGCACTAAAACAATCTGACCATAAATATATGATATTGTCGTCTGAATCTGCGTTGTCGAAATATTGTTGGCATGCCAATTTATTTATATAGAGAAAGGATCACAATTTGATCTATAGAATACAACAGTGTGACTCGAGCGATGTTTCTTGACAACTGTCTTTACATGCGCTGGGGCTGGTTTATTTCCTGGTCGTTACAAATTTGGGTCACGAAACTGTTTGGCTTGATCAGCGACCCGTCTCTCATACTCCTTCCGATTTTGTCTACAATGAGAAAAATATCATGGAGTCCATACGTAAATCTTGCTGAAAAACACAGTTTCTACCCCTAAACAGTCTCCAAAAGACTACTTATGGAAAGCTGAGAGTACATGTAGCTGGCATTTCAATCAAAACTATTCACATACACGGTTACTTCTAAACAAACTCACAACACAAATGCATGAAGCGAAAATAAACCCATTACCAGTGACATGGGCAGTCAAGCACACACGCTAATGCAAGTGTATGTAAAAACATGGTTTCACAATGTACCCTTGATCTCACTTCTTGGAAGATCTTGCTCAAAACTTGCTGCCTCAAAGGCCCGATAAGGTATAACACAATACGATGGTGGGCGGAGCTTAGCGATTACCGTAGTTTTGTCCCGATCTAAACACAGATCTTGTAGTAAGGCTGCTGACTCACTATATTATAGGCTAGTATGATTGAAACAGAAAATAAAGTTGTTTTTTCTGTTTTACCAATTTGTTTAAAATTAAATGTACAACGCATTCATGATAGTATAAGCCATCTTTTGTAACTTTGATGAGAATACAAAATATGAAAAATAATTTGGAGTCAGCATTGATCGATCTTGCTTAGCAAAGCAAACATTAGCAAGGGCTATTCTGTACAAAATGCCATTGGTCAGTATTACCTATGAATTATGAATACCATATATAAATTTGAATGGCTTCAGACGCACCAGTAGTCCAGTCTGGTGTAACAATAAATATAATCTGGATCGCTACAATTCTGTTTGGTTCGCAGCTAGTTCCAAGAGCCTACCCATTCTACTATGTGGATTACACTAACAAAGATACCGATCTCCTTTGCAACCCAATGAAAAAGTTTCAGTGGGGGAAAATGGTCAGATCAGTAAGTATTTTTTTGTGAATAACAGAGATGTAGAGGAACAACAGTTGACAGTGAACAGTGACATAATGATTTATAAATAACGAGGAAAGCCTGGAGAATTTCATAGCAATGAGTGTTCAATGTTAATGCAAGTGTGACTCACTCACTTCACTGACTGAGTCTGAATGATTGGCGAGAGTGTGAAGGATTAATATGGTGCGACCAGCTTGTGACATAGAACCCCAGCAAATGACTGTCGGGGCTGTAACTTCTCTTGGATTGTTGCCGTAGCGTCTGAAGCCACTTGCATTTTGCTACCAGATTTTCAATGCCATTAGGAATACACCCGTCTGAAGCCACATTGCATTGTTATCAGATCTGTATCTGGACTTAAGGGCTTCGGATTCGCCAGACTACTTTCGCCCATCACCATCCCCGGTATAGGTGGTAGAAAAGACATCCCTAGTCAGCTAAGTCAACACCTTCTCGGTTGGTTGAGGGTACAAAGAGTTTGACTTCGTCGCTGTGTTTTTAACGACTGTCTAAGGTGAATCTAACGCGACCTCTGAACCACTTTGAAGGAGAAAACCCGGGCTTGCAAAAAGCATTACAAAAAACATGACTAAGAATAATCACTAAAATCTTGGTACTCACACAAAAATAGTGTAGGCTTCAGCTTGCGCCGGATCTTTAGCATTTGGGTTGTTGAGTAGATCTTGAATGCCCAGCAGGATCTACAATGGCAAGTTAGACTGATTACTGTCTGACAAGAATGTCTCCATGAGAAGAGATCTCCGGATATCCTGTTCACTACATTACACTATTGACAACCAAGTATAGTATTCATTAGCTGGTTTCAAACTGGTTTTCCAGCCGTTCAAAACTTGTAGCCAGTGCAGTTTAAGCCAACAAGCTTAGTGATATTAAACGACTGCCGATCTTATTTGATCACCTTATAGAAGCGTTCGCCCGACGGTAAGGCTGATGACCTCCGATCTTGGCCAGTTTGACCACAGTCACCCAGGGGCCTTGCAGTTGGCAAGCTTTGCCGACTTTTCATATCAAAGGTCAAACCGGCACCATTAGTTCACCGTAAAAAACCATACCAATAAATAGTGGTGGGCAATTATCCGTAAGTTTGTACAGCTGGGAACCCCTATAACCAGCTATTTACGCGAGACTATACAGTTTAAAGCAGAACATGACAGCAATATTCACAGTTCAAAACACTTTCATGGGACTTCTCGGGGCAAATTTTGCTGGAAACAAATAATACTAGACAAATTTACGCTGCATCACTTATGGCATTATCATCAACAGAATCATTAAAATAGAGAAAGAACAATGTCAATGCAACACAAGGTTCACGAGATACCGACGTCCCTGCACACTGATTCACCGCAAAACGGAGTCAAGTTTTCTAAGGAAAATTCACCGTGCCTGAATTCAAGTTCCCTTGAATGGTTGCTCTTTTAAAATCTTCCAGTGATACTATCGGAAATAAAATGATTGAATGTCTCTAGAGAACAGAGACGTGTGTACCTGTTTAATGGTGATTGCAGGTCGCCAGTCCTTCTCTTCATCCAGCAGCGACAGACAGACAGTTCCAGATGGGTAAACATTCGGATGGAAAAGAGGCGGTTCGAATTTACCTAAAAAAAGTCAAGTTGTAGCTAATAATTTAACTGTGTTATCTGGTCATACATGTCACCCAAGCCAACAGAGACAGAGTTACAGCATTGCGATTGTCATAGTTTTTAACGCACATTTAGGCGGAGATGATGGGTAGTCATCTTTGAAGAGCATTCGCAGTTTGTATAAGCCGTGCTCCCATATTGTACCAGGCTTTCCGGGGATAGCGCATTCCCAGTTCATGAGATTTAAGGTACCATCAGCATTCTTTGTTGGTCTAGCCACAAACCCCTACAAATGTACGACTTTAAATGAGGTCATTGCCAGTCCAGGAACTAGGTCAACAGCTCAGACAGGCTGGACAGTCCAGAAGACAGAACTACAAAAAAACATTCCAAGGGCAACCCAACAAGAAACATTCCTATTATAGAATTACTCATAGATCATACTAGATAAACAGATGCAAACTTTTGGGTGAACACCATAGGCCGATAAACGTAGCGAGTTGCACAGGTGTAATAAACACGGTTTTAATCAATTGTATCACATGTGACGATTGCCTTATGGTGATGCCTAATGAACAATATTCACAGGAGTCCGTCGAGAAAGAGCAAAATGATGCATTAAATGGTTAATCACTATCAATCAACAGTTCTTTACTGACTGCTATGATAAAGCTTAAGTCAAACCATTACTATCCGTAAGCTCAAGTGGCTTCAGGCAATAAGCTCTACTTACAAAAGGATGATCTTTGCGCCATTGCTTTCTTTCCTCGGCCAATCTACCTAGAGCTATCCCTGACATAGTATCTGCTTAATGCACAAAACACCTGATCAAGCGAACGCGACACACTTGCCAGGCAAACTGTTTCCTTTCAACTCCTCGGAAGAAGGGCTCTATAAAGAGAGAAAGAATACATGTGCAATCCCATAGTGATCATTAGGAATTAAGGGTATGGGGACTGCCATTGCATGTTATTTTTGTAGTTTACATTGCCTGTGTCAAAATCATGAACTTGGCATTGCGGTGTTGAGAAACCAGAATCTCACTATCAGTATTTTACATGATCTACAGTGGCATTAAACAGCACTTAGAGAAACAAAACAAGGCCTCTATTAGAACAACAGTGAGTTAAATGTAAATATGGATTTCAAAGCTCAAATCCAAATGAACATGAAGTTATAACAAATCATAATTTAATAGCATTGGGCCTACACTAGATACATATGGTAAAAATGGGCTGAACACAACAGTCAGGAGATCAAGAATATATATACTACTAGTACTACTACTGTCTAGCGACATGTTAAATTTATTAAAGACACTACACTCTGGAATCAGTGCCGTAACGAACTGGCTACGAGTACGAGGTTGCTCAAGCCAAAGTCAAACTCAATTCACAACTGTGTTACACTTAGTGACTTGCAGTAAGTGAGTAATTTTACTGAGACTCAGTCTTTGAATACGAAGGACGCGGAGTAAACTGTAAAGGACTCGTACTGATACTCAGTCAGTCATAGTCATTCATCCACTTCGCGTTTAGCCGATTGAACGTTACTTAGCCGTTGAATTGATTTCTCAACCTGAATGACTGAGTGAGTCTAATCTAGACTAATCATTCTAATCTAATGCCATCGGAATCCTTCACTGACTGCCTCACTGAGTGATTCAGTCAAAGTGTCAAACTCCAAGCCACCCAGGGCCAGTGATACTGATAGTGAATGAACAGCGGAGTGACTCGAGCCACACTTTCACATTGTCACGAATCACGAGTCAGTCAGTCGCAGTCGCAGTCAGAGTCGGTCATTCCCTCATTGATCGATGATTCGTCATTCTCATTCTGTCACGATAACCATGGTGATGATCTTGATCAGTTGACTTGAGTTGATGGATAAAAAACTAAAATTAAAAAAAGTGCTTTGCCAGTCGTGCGTTGGAAACTTGGTCACCGAATGCTCTAGCAAACAATTGAACTCACAGATCAATGAAGGAGAACCTTGTATTCGGCAGTTGGGTCACAGACCGAATATTGAATGACAAAGAACGAGTCAGTCAGAAATAAAAAACCTGAAACGTGAATCGACTTTCCACCAAAGTAATAAATTCTCGCGGGTGAACGCAGGAAATAGTCTCGGAGTACGATGTGGTCGCGCTGAAATGACAGCACTAAGCCAGGAAATGCAAATAACCCTCAAACCTCTCCTATAAATTATGTTCATTTGTTTGTAGCGGCATGACTTTTTCCGAACGCTTCGACTCGGAGCGCACCAAGCGAGTTACTCTCATAGGTAGTTACTTCGTACCGAGGACACAACTCTTAACCGTTCAACCTGGGTTATCAGTGTATGGCGGGGTGGGGTCGAAGCAAGAGAATTATCTCTTGAATGAACAAAAGAGGAGAGGAGCTCAGGACAGGAGTTTGATGTTTCATACTCACGTTCACTTATAATGGGTATCAGTCATTTATGAGTGCAAGATTGGTTAGCAGATACCTGTCTGACAATTTACTATTACACGATTAAAAGTGGATGTGTATTGGAGAGGTGACGCATATTATAAGGCACCTACGAAATTGATATTATAATTACACCAAAACCAACCCCGTCTGCACAATCAATAACCCATTATGTAATTTAGCGCAGCCAATTTTTCTTGTATACAGTGTACACATTGAGCTTACAAACAGCCCTCCAATATGCAGGACAAGATAAAAGATATTAGGTCTATTCAGTCATTTCGGTTAGTCGCAATAAAAAAATCCAGTCGCAATCATGCGAACAACACAGTCGTAGTCAGAAAACTTCATAAAATTTTCGATCACAACAGAGTTGTCCGCTCTCAACTTAAACTATAGGTTGGAGCTTAACGATCATTCGCGGTCCGTTATCCTAACATAGTATTTGAGTCTCTTTGCGGTAAGCTTGACATTTTCCTAAACTACCATCCTAATGTCTGCTTTCAGTATCGAACTTCCGTTCGCGTGATTTCGGTCGCAGGCCGCGACCGCAAATGCGAGATGCGTTTTATAAATCGTGCCTTTCGGTCGCACCCCCGAACAGTTTAGCGGTTTTTGCGACCATTTCAGTAGCGGAAAAACCGATCACGCGAATGCAACTAATGCCGGACTGTGCACTTTGTGGGTCGAAGTAATGTGACACATCATAACATCAATACAGCTAATTTAATTGGTAGCTTTTATTGGACTTCCAATAGATTATAAAACCTTTAAATGATTGCACATAAAACCGATATTAAAATATGAAAATCATTTATACAATTTTTATCAGCTCAATATAAATAAAAATAATTTATCTGAAACCATGCATTAATGGGCCATGGCCATTGTATAACTAAAATTGCAGTGTAGTAAAAGACTAAACTTTACAGTCCAGATTCCAATACGGCTGTAATAAGGGTTTTATCCTGAAGAGCAAACTCGAGTTCCTTGGCATCTAGCTTCAATGTTATCTACAAAATCAAGCAGCCAATTAGAAGGACGGAAATAAGGTCATGGTACAGAGTTTACACGGATTTGGGCAAGTGAGACTATTAAGAGCCATGCTTCACCCTAGAACTCTTAACACACATTCAACTCATTTATTTCCTCCCGAACTGAGCTCTCTGCCTCCAGTTTTCGACCAATTATATAGCATTTCTGCTTTTCGCCAATACTTGTATTGGAGTTATTCATATAAGTCACTGTTGATTAAAAAGCTCTTGCGTACCGACTCACCTTTTTTTGACGGATTTCTTTGGATTTCTTTATGGAGATAAGCCCACGTGCTTCCAATAGGTCACTCATGCCGATAAACTCGGACTGATCCATTGCAGTAACATCACGCTTTCTACAAACCCTACAATACACATCGTGTGCCTACAAAAAAGAACCGCAGAGATAAAAACATTGTGTTCACAGATACCAATAACAACCAATACATGTATGATTTCTGAGAAGAGGGCACGATTTCAAATAAGCACACTGTTGTGACCCATATATGAGAGGCCACGAGGCAAACAGTAAAGAATTAGGCTAATCTGTCTAGTGAATTCATTTACCACTCACCTTCCCCAATGTGATTTCCTTCAGCTTGCTGGATTTAAGAATGAGAAGGAGGGCACAGACAAAGAGTTTCTGCTGGAGAGGAAAGGTACTGGGTGTAGCTGCTGAGTTCGTACTGCCATAAACCTCATCGACAACTTTGGCTATTTGCTGAATACCAACTGAAGCACGACCAGTGACAAGCGGACTACCTATAAAATAAAATAAACAGCTGTTACTAAAGTATCAGTACAAAAACTGAGCACAATATGCGCACGCAATATTGATACAAGGTCAAATATTCGAAGGGATCATCCGAAACACCCCTGACTTTCCCCGACAGAAATATCTTCTCATACCAACAAGAAACTCTGTGACTCGAATTACCACATAGATATTCTGGCAAGAAAAATACCGTGTCATGCAACAGTTCTAAAATGCGAAATATTGACGCACTTTATCGTTGGGCGATTTAAATGTGAAGGAAAACATGTTACAGTAAAAGGCCTTAATAATCCTTCAGTGGCTTACTTGGGAGGGGGGGGCAACCAACACTTGTAAAGAGCTCATGCTACCTTTACGGAGTATGTGGTCCTTTTGTTGCGCCATCTGCGTGACTTCAATAGATCTTCTGCAGATATCCAGAGCTTTCCTCATATCACCAGAGACTGCCGACACTTTTCTTGCACAAAATGCCACGGCCGCTTTGTCCAAAGTCCCCTGAAAGGGTGTAGTCACATATAACAATGACGGTGGCATAGATCCACGAAAAACAATTCACAACTTTAATTTTTTTACTAGGGCGCTTAGCTATCAAACTAGTGTGGGGTTTGCTGGAACAGTAGGAGCTGGGCATTTTTGTGGGGACTTCTTTCTCACAGTGAGCGCCCTGCATGACTAAGACTTGAACCCACAATCTTTCGTGCTTGCGCTATGTGCTATTAAAGTGTAGACGAACTGAAAAACATGGTCTCACAATCTACCCTCGATCTTATTTCTTGGAGATCTTGCTCAAAACCTGCTGCCTCAAATCGCTGATACGGTATGACAAATACGATGGTGGGCGGAGTTCAGCGATTTCTGTTGGTTTGGTTGTATGACCTAAACAGAAAATGAAGTTGTTTTGCTGTTTTAGCAATCTGTTCAAAAATCCACTCAATGTCAATGTATTCACAATATAAGCCATCTTTTGTAAATTTTTGATGAGAATGCAAAAAATGAAAAAATAATTTGAAGACAGCATGGCCACAGATTGATCTCTCTTAGCAAGGCACTGGTTATAATGAACGATTGTTCGCCGTTCGCAAGGACTATTGCGTACAAACTGTCATTGGTATATATGAGCAATAAACTGACTGATAGGTAACCACAAGAATCTCATCGCCCTAGCCTTCAGGCATCATGAATGCCTGCCCACAATTGGTAGAAAACAAAACCGTTGCAAGGTTTGCTAAGTCAACAACTTTTCGACCGGAGAGTACCAAGAGTTTGACTCGCTCCCGCCGTGTTTTACCGACTGTCTGAGGTGAATCCGACGCAATCTCTTTTACACTTTAAGCTATCCCACTTTACCTGTATACTGTCACCTACATGCTGGAGACGAGATTCTAATACATTGACTATTTGCTCTTTGGAGTAAGGCGTGAAATGAAATAATTCTGGTTTGCACTCTGCACGAACATTCAGCCGAGGGAGTATTCTATCAGTGAGATCCAAAGCATTAGCGATGCCTAGAAAACCAACAGAGTCATATCGATCAGTCTGCAAACCACTTAAAACTTGCCAATGATGGGTTAAAATTGAGCAGATGTGGGCTAGCAACAAGCAGCCATCGCTATGAAATTCCAAGTCGGAGTTCTTGTTCCTGACCGACTAGTTCATGCGCACAATTTGGCTGCCCTAGGACCTAGGTAGTATGTGTATACCATGGCAACTGAGCTGACGAGGAATCAGTGATGCAGATCTTCAGCAAAGCATGAGAATTAGTCCGATACAATAGTAAACTCCTCACAACCAAGCACATATGGAATCATCACACATCAAAATATAAACGCTAGGTGGGAATAGGGATGAGCTCTAAACGCAACAGACAGACGCCAAAAAGTCAACAAAATCCCCCTTGAAACTCTGTGAAGACAGAAAAACTTACCAATCAGAATGAGCCGACTGTTGACTAGACTTGGCCACTCGAATATAGTGTAGAGAACCTCTTGATTCTTAGTATCGAGTTGATCAATTTCATCTAATACCAAAAGAACCATCTCACCTGACAAGAAAAGCAACCAGTTTGATTTGTATACATTGCTAGACAAAACAAAGTAGCAAATTAAATTGATATCTCCACAAAAGTGACTGGCACTCAGTAGGACAGCAGTATTGTCGGAGATTGGGCTGTTTTGGGATCAACATCGAAAGCTGGTCAGCGAAGGCTCAGACTGGCACATGTAAACATAAACCTATAAGCAGTGTTCATACAGCATTTGAGCATTGAATTTTTTCGTGGATGATAGGCCTTTTGAATTGTTCTGATGATAGAAACTGGAATTTGGCATAGAGCTTACATTCACATAGGGAGCATGACATGACCAGGACTGAGTCCAGGGTCTTTTGATCCTGAACCAAGCACTCTAACCACTTAGCTATTTTTACTACCAAAACTAATGCATCTCATATTGCAAGAAGTCGATGTCAACATGACCGCATTAAGCACTGTGACTGAGAGCTGGGCTAAGCCGACACCCACCTTTGCTCGAAAGATACTTCTCAACGGCTGAACAGGCTGATCGTGCATTTTTCAATTTAGCAGCCCTATCACCGAGTAACTCTTGAGCAATAGATTTGTACATTAAATATGGCGATTTTATGGTCATAGAGTTTATGAAGACCTTTTTCTCACAGTTCTACAATAAGAAAAATATACTTTATAAAGGCATGGCTTCTTCCCATGAGTACGAGTGGGCATGCTAGTGTGTAGAGTAGAGGATCAATTCAGTACAGATCAGCCTCATGTGGAGTGAAATACGATGCGATTGTTGGAGAAACGCACAGATCAGATCACTGTTTCTATGACTGTGGCAATGCTGTCGATCGACAACTCGAAGTGATGACAAAGTTAGAGCGACTGCAAACGCAGCATGAGCACAATATACCATACAGTGTTGAACATAAATGCAAATACAGCACACAAGTTCTCAGTAACGGGCTTCCGAAAGTACTACTTAAAGATTGGATGACAAGGCAAATTTTTTGGTTCGCTGATCAGAATCAGCATGTCTCCAAACCTAACGGAGTCAAATTACAGTGCAATGGGCACAGCAGAAGTGCCCTTAAATCCTTCCTAAATATGGCAAAATTGGCACCCTCTGAAAAACGTTTTTAAAAGGCGGAGCCTAATCGGCCATTTATATAACGTACAATATCGCGAGATTGATGACTAGTCAAAGTTGGTCATTTTTCCGGGCTTTACAAAGGGTGTTCCAATATTTGGGACACCTCATCACCACTGACACACTCCTAATGTTGTACACATGCGCTGAGAGTGGGTCTAGAGGGGCAGCAGTTGCTCCAGGTCTCTCAAAGCAAACGTAAAGAGACCCATGTTTGACCAATATTGCCCAGGAATCCCAGGGAATACACGTGACCTGCTACAACTATCGTGCTAATGAGTAGAGTTGACGCCGTGGCTTCAACTGGTAGAAAACCGTACAGATTCCAGCCAGACAGCCAAATGGAATAGCACAAGGTTGCAAACATACTGCTGGACTGTTTACGCAATAAGATCAGTTGTCTGGCTGAGAGTAACGAACACAAACCAACTACTCAGACTGAAAGACCATTTTCGAAAGAGGCGAGTAAACTCACTCGGTCACCAAATCAGTGTCACTCACTTTGATTGCGGGGTAGACTAGAGTTAGGACTAAACTAAACTCAGTGAATTCATAGGTATTTGTTTTTGTTTTTGGGCCCATTTACACGCTCTTAGATCACAGTAGTCAGAAGTGTGACAAAGTTGTAGAGGTTTGAGTTTGGCTGCCCACCGCGCATATGTAATAACGTGGACCCGCTGTGATTTCTTTTGCGACAATTTACGTCACGTGGGAAAATTTCAACTGAATGGAAGTTCATTTGAGAATTCCAAGATTTAACCATATTTTTTACCACATTGCCTGCTCAGTATGATATTTTATTGGCCTCAGGCAGGTTTTAAGACACACGAATTCTGATCAGCCAAAAAAGTGCCTCGTCATCCAACCTTTAAGTGGAACTCAACTGACCTGACAGCAACTTGATAACAGGTGCTTAATAACAACTGTCTTTCCTGTTCCGGGAGCCCCAGAGATATACATGCTACCGGGCTTATGATCTTGCATATGTGAAGTGAGGAAGCCAAAAATATGACCAATTTCTCTCTCCCTGCACACTATGTTAGTGGGCTGCTGGGTGTTCAGAGCTCGTTTTGCAGATTCAAAGTCTACAAAACAATGTTGTTCTCTATGTGCCCATAAGAAGACTCCGTCGGCTTGAGAAAAGAACAGAAAGTCACGCATTCGAAATTACAGAATCTTTTCGGTTACAAATACAAAACCAACCAAGCGCTGGCAATTGACAATTTAGCACAAGTTTTAGATTTTGTTGGCACCCTAATAACTTTGTTCTCAGGCTTAAAACTAGAGCTAAAACAAAGCCCAAGGACTGGTAATCCATAGCGATCTTGAGCTGTCTTTCTGTTGCTGATAATTACTATGTATAGGAATAGTAAAACAGTAATTGGGATACGCAATGAAGCACCTAATGAGCTAAGGAGATTGTGCAGCGGCCAGCGGGTCACTCACCCTTCGAAGCACTTGGAGGTTTATCCACTTTTCGTGGAGAAAACTGAAGTTGTTTTCGAGGTGACAAAATAAGTCTTTTCCCGGTAGCGATCTTTTCAGCAATTTCATTGGGAGAGTCCAAAACTTTTCTAGGTGAGCCTCGTACAGGTGACAGAAAACGTGGGGCCCCCTGGGAAATGAGTTCCGAAGAAGATCGCGGTTTGGGAATAGCAGCTGGTTTGTTAGGCGACTTGGGCGGTATATTCTCTTCATTCTCTGTGCCAATAAGTTTTCTCCTCACAGGTTTGTCTAAACAAAAAAATGATTAGTTAAAACTGTCGGCTCCAAACACTGATTTATAACGTCTTCATTGTAATAATAACAGGTCAGTTACTAACTGTAAGCTGCACAAGGCCAGCGGTACAATTTTACAAAGTAGTACATGTAATATATAATGGTACAGGATAAAAGGCATAGCGTCATGATCTACAGGGACAAACCTTGGATCAGAGCCTCGGTGTCTACACGTTTTCTTGGTGAGAAGGGCAGTCGTTTGGGTGGGGAACATTCAGTTTGCGGAGCATTCTCCCTTCGTTTTGATGGAGTGAGTGGCTCACTCTTATGCGGAGCCTTTGGAGTAGCTTCTTCTTTCAGCCGCTCTTTATTCTTCGTCTCAGATGTGATGTCTGCTCCCTTTGTTTCTTTTGACCGAAGTCGATTAGATTTCCTGATCGCAAAATCAAGCTGGGTTTGTTTGGTAGGCATGTTAGAAACGAATGGTGTATTATCTACAAAACATAAGAATGAATACATTTATTGAGCACCAAAAGACAGCTAGTCACTAATCAGTAAACATTAAACCTGACTAATTTTAAGCTGGATACCAATTGGTAATACGGTAGTTGTACTTCTAGTTAGAGTCTATTACTACAGCTAGTTACTAACTAGTTAGGCCTAGTTTGCGTTAGAATTTAACCATGGCACCGTGACCGTGGCTACTCGCAGTAAAGTAACTGTAAAAAGTCTGTTACAAGTGTAATTCGTTGTTATGAGTTACTTACTTAGTCACAACATCGCATACATAGACAGATCATAGTTACTAGGTAACTTAGCGGCAGTGACTGAGTCAGTGAGTGGCTGTAAACTAAAAGTAAAACTGTTAAGTGACTGCCACTGTGTGACTCACAGCCACACTCACAGACACATTCATTGAATTGATTCAATGATTCAGTCACTCGGGAACCATTGTCACTGACTGAGACAGTGAGTGATTGTGACTGTAAGTCACTCGCTGACTGACACTGACAGTCACACTCACAGTGACTATGACTCACTGATGTGATTGACTAGTGACTGAGTCAAAGGAGTGACACAGTCACACACAGTGACACTGATACTGATAGTGATAAACTTATGAATATGATAAACTTACTACTTAGTAACTACTAACGAAGTTACTAACTAACTAACTTAACTAAGTCAGTAGCGAGTGTCTCAGTCAGTCCAGTGACTGGGTGAGTGTGGGTCTGGGTGATCATCACATGATTACTCTACTGGCAACGCCAACAGTCTCAGTGAGTCAGTCTGATCAGACCAGTGAATGACAATCACAATGAGAATGACTCATTTCAATGAGTCGAGTGATTGGTTCATTGGCTCATCACTGACAGTCAGTGACTGATACCGAGTGATACTGATGATAGTGACGTATGATATTGAATAATTGATAGTGATCATAATTAAGTGATGGATGGAATCGATCAATTCAATCACTCCAGTCTCCACTCACGGGTTAGTGAACTTAGTCTGACTCCACTGATTTCACTCAGAGTCAGACTCACCCGTTGAAAATGCAACAAACAATAAAGCATAGGGTCTAGTGGAATTCCCACGTACCTCCTATGGTTGTTTTTATATCCAGTTGCAGTTTATTGTCTCCCGTTCAGAGCCTACTTGGTCACAGGCAAGATTTTAGTCTCCAGATGCAGGATGAGGGTGCTCGATGAATGGCGTGTTGCGATCAACGATGCTAAGGTTCGCGCCACTCTGGTAATTTGGGAATTCCCACCGTAACGCTACTGATTGGGTCTTTTAATGTTAATCTCTCTATAACTCACACTGATCTCCCAGTCTTGTCATCATATCGATTTTATATGTTATCGGTGAACCGGATAAAATGAAATTTACAATTTTGAGTGCAAAACCTTGTTTTTACAGGGGATTTTGCAATTCGTACATATAAAGAAGAAATCCTTGAAGACTATATATTCTGTCTGTGCGTCTGAAACTACATCCGGTGCGATTTTTGTACTTTTTCTGAATGGTCGTCTACTCAACTATCGCAACGAACACAAACGTGTCCCTGGCTGCTACGTATTCCCATTAGTTATGCCTCGGTCTCCCAGGTAGGTCACTCATTATTCTTCCGTGAAAAATCCTGAATGACGACGATGTACCACTCCTTAGTGACTGAGTCCGTGAGTGAGTGGCACCCGCACTGACTGAGAGTGACTGTGAGACTGACTGAGTCAGTGACAGTGAGTCTGAGTGACACTGACCTGAGTGACTGTGAGTGTGACCGTGGCCGTGGGTCACAGTCACTCAGTCAATCATGACTCAATCAGTCACTAACTGAGACCATTAGTGACTGAGTGACCGTCAGTGTGACTGGTCACAGTCACACTCCGGACACAAGCACTCACAGTCACACTCACAGTCTCACAGGTCATTCACTGCCAGTCTCACACTCACAGTGACAGTCAGTGAGTCACAATCATAGACTCGTGATAGAGTCATAATCATAGTCATAATCCTTTACTGGCTGAGTGAGTCACAAACGTTCGCCCACTCCGTCACCTCGATCATTCAGTGAGTCACTCCCAGTTCTACTAGTTTTTGACTTTGATTGCGTAGACATTTGTTTTGACTTGAAACTGAGTTGATTCACATCTTTCACACTCAGTAACAATTACTGACTGACTACTGAACAGTCAATCACTCAATGTCAATGAATGAGTGAACGGGTGACTCACAGCCGCAGTGATATCGCGTCACGTTCAAGAATGACCAAATTTTGTCACCCCTCCAGGCTGACTATGTTTGTGACTGTCGGAAACGGTCACTCCATTTACTACCCACTGAAAGTTGGGCAGCATGACCAAGTATCTCACGTTTATGCAACATGTTGGGATTTGGGAGATCATCCGTCTGTAGCGACTGGATTAGAACTTTGGTCAGGGGCATGAATTTCCGCTTACATGTGACATTTGACAATGAGCATATAATCATGAGCCAATTGGTAAATTAAAATGTTCTGATTTAATTCCGTCATGTGTTTTCAGGAGGAGGCACCGGTCAGAGAGCAGTGAATACTCGAGTGATAGCGATTATGCTGTACGAAAGTCTAAAGTTAAACGCAAAGAGCGCTCTACGAAAAAAAAGTTCTCCAGGTCTCCTACTGATCAAAAAGTACAGTATGCAACCCAAAATAGTGACAGTGAAGGGAAAAAATCCCGCTCCCCTACCCCCGAGTCTCCGCCAAGAAAAAAGTTTGTTCCACTACATAATACCTCATCGGAAGGAGAATGTAGTGAGGATGATCACCCGCCAGCCACTGTGAGATCTGCTATTACTGTCAAGGGTGAAACTAGAAGGGAGAATTCAGCAGAGCCACCCTCGCCCACGAAGTCTGAGGGACCTGGGTATGTTATACGCTATAGACAGTGAGACATTGATTCCGTAAAACAAAAAATTACTGTAAGGTTGATCTGTGCGACTGATTTCAGTAATAAATTGTACATTTCTGTGCTACAAGGAATTGAATCCCATTGTACTGGCAAGTACTAATGAACTTTTTTTGTGCAAGCAGCTTGTTTGATTTTAAATGTAAAATAATCTGAATATATCAATTGTATGTGCATTCTAATTTTCTTAGAATTTATATATGTTATCACAAATCCGGAGCCATTTTATCATGACACTGTATCTATATCTGTAATCTAATTATAACCAGTTCTTTTAGATCTAGTGTTATATTTCTTTCATTCTGCAGAGAGGAAGAGAAGCCAAGTTGGGCTCGTGAGAGGTCCTGGACTCCCGATGAAGAGAAAAGGCCGAGGGTGTGGAAGGCGGATCCAGAAGCTACTCCTAGTGATCGGTAACGAATAGTTCTCACCCGTGTTATCTCTGACTAACCAAAGCACTTCGCAATCACTATAACAACTACAAGCACTGAAGCTGAAATTTGTTGATAGATGGGGTAAAATCCGCTGATGCACAACTTCTAGGCCGGCATGAAGCTTAAAATGTAGCTTCAAGTTCAATTTGATGTCATGTTGTACGCTGTTACTCTGTTGCCCCTTCTGAAGTGACTCGCTGTTCATGTGAAAATTTATAATTTGTTTCATTTATTAAAAAAGTAAAAATAAATGTGTTTTGTCTCATTAAATTTGTAGGGATAGTGGTGCTGAATTAGATGGTGAGATAAGCTCACCCCCTAAAGAAGTTAGCAAGGAGGACGCCCGAAACCAAATAAATCGTCGTCGAAATCGAGATCGAAGCAGTTCATCCGATCAAGAAAAGTCTGTCGATCGCCCCTCAGAACGAGAGCGAAACCGACGCAGAGACTATGACGTTAGAGACGCCGATCGGCGGCGGGATTTTGATCGGCGAGATTATGACCGGCGAGGTAACGGTTACGATCGGCGCGGTGACAGATCTGGTTATCGGAGAGATTATGATCGGAGAGATTATGATCGCAGAAATGATCGCCGAGGGGATCGAAGAGAAGACAGGCAAAGGGAACCAAGAGACGAAGACAGGGGTCGCGATCGAGATGGAGACAGGCGTCGCGGTCGAGACGAGGAGGTTCGCCGTGCGAGCAAACGCGATCAGGCTACAAAAAATGATGACGAGAAAGAAAATGTAGAGAGGTAGGGCTGATGCGCACACACTCAGCATTGTCAGAACAGGCTCGTTGCAGGCGGCTTATATGCCATGTAAATTAGTCTGCCACAGGCTTTTGTTCTAAACACGATTCCTATAACCTTATGGCAATCCGATGATCTGTTTCACTTGACATGATGGCATCAATTGTAGCAGCATCCCTGAGAAGGAGAAAGCCGCGAAGCCAAGCACTCTCACAACTAAAACAGGTGGGGCTTACATTCCCCCTGCTAAACTGAGGATGATGCAGCAAGCCATTACCGATAAATCAAGGTGAGTAATACCACACATAAGAGTCACTCCCTCGCGCCTACACTCATCCACCCCCTGTCAGATGAAGTGATTGCTAGTATTTTCCGGTGCACTATGGTCTTCACTCACTGCCGTAACCTTATCTGACCTAACAAATCCCAATCAGTTCTGTGGAACCTGTTTGTTTTATCTACTTCAGCTCCTCTTCATACACTATATGATATTTACTTTGTAGTGTTGAATATCAGAGACTATCCTGGGAAGCTCTAAAGAAGTCCATGAATGGTCTAATTAACAAGGTGGCTGCTGCCAACATTAAAGATATCGTCTTTGAGTTGTTTGAAGAAAACATTGTCCGAGGACGGTATGTTTCACGCTGACAATATAACCTCCAATGTAATTTCCAAATGTCTATATATAACGCAGGTCGTAGAACTAGAAACTGATCTTCCGCACAACCCCCCACATCTTCAATATAAAACTTGCCAGTCTTATTATTACTTACCACTGTGGTTTCGAGCCCAAATCCCCCACAGTAAGCTGTATGTACAGCTCGTTAGACTACAGACCAAAGATGGCATTACATCGCTTCTACATTCAGACTCTCTCATAGTGAGCCACACATTGCTCATGACTATATCTGGGTTTATTTCTCAGAGGTATGCTCTGCCGCTCGCTCATATCAGCACAGACTGCATCGCCGACATACTCTAATGTTTACGCCGCACTTGTCGCCGTCATCAACTCGAAGTTCCCTCAGATCGGAGAGTTGCTGTTACGTCGTGTCATCCTGCAGTTTCGGAGAAGTTACCGTCGTAATGATAAAGCAGTCTGTCTCTCCTCCACTCGGTTCTTGGCTCATCTCGTCAACCAACAAGTGGTAGGCATATTTGGTGAACACTTTCTACGAAGGACACATTGCCCATATAATTTTAGCTTTGACTCGCATGATTATCAGTATCCTGAATCAGGTTTTTTACAGTTGGGTGGCCATTGTGGTGTGCTGCAGCTTTGATGCTTGCCAATGAGCCAAATGAAGTTTGTGCGATAAATGATATACGTACTTGAACTTCAATCCATAGAAAATTGAACCAGCTTGGTCTTAACTTAAGATACCCGAAAATGATATAGGCACAGCTCCTACATACGACAGAAAGAATGGCAGAGGAGAGTTGAAGAAGTGTTTCAGTTGCCTGTGGTTTCACACCTTTAAATCTGCATAATTTGTTTTTATATAGTACTCGTACATTGAGTAGTTTTGTTTATACACTAGATCCATTTGTCAACTTCTTCCTTTCTTTTTATAGGCACACGAGTTAGTGGCACTGGAGATCCTGACGCTCCTTCTGGAGAATGCCACCAGCGACTCTGTTGAGATTGCTGTTGGCTTTATGAAGGAATGTGGGCAGAAGCTATCAGAAGTCAGCCCCAAAGGTGTGGAAGCCATATACGCTACAATGAGAAACATTCTTCACCAATCGCAAGTGGACGTGCGAGTGCAATACATGATCGAAGTAAGTGATAGAAAAGCACGTGTGATAGCTATTTCTTTGATCACAGCATCCTTCATTTCAACATGTAACTAAACATCATTGGTTTGCCTAATATGCTATCCAAACGTGATATAGACATAGCGTTATCCTCCCCTCTCTAGCTGGGATAACTCTATAGATGCGGACTCCTTTAAAGAGGTTTTTAGTACCGGAATTTCTTCCAAACCTTTTAGGGCACCATGGTTTGTCTGGGTAGGCTTTGGAGTTTCTTTCAAATTAAATAGCCAAGTACCCCATAAAGAGAAACAGAAAGAATCTGTGTGGTTACCAAGCGTTGTAATCTACACAGGTGATGTTCCAAGTTCGTAAAGATAAGTTTAAGGAGCATCCGTCGGTGGAGGAGGGATTGTCACTGATTGAGGAGGAGGAACAGTTTACCCATCTTATCGCTCTGGAGGAAGTCAAAGATGGAGAGGAAATTCTGAGTAGGTTCTGCCCTTGTACCAACCTTCGGCTAGAAAAAAATGTTGCTCACCACTTACTCATTGTTTTTGTTCAGACTAGACATAAGAATTTTACGAGTGATTCCTCTTTTTTCTACAGCGGCCAAAGGATGGGTGCCATTCAATGGATCGAGCTTGTACCCGTTTCCTTTTTTTATTTTATGCCTTATTTGATTATATCACTGATTTTGTGTTCCAACAGATGTTTTCAAGGAGGATCCAAACTTTATGGAGAACGAAGAGAAGTACGCCGAACTGAAGAAGGAAATTCTTGATCAGGGAAGCGATGATGATGAGGACAAGAGTGGTAGTGGAAGTGGAAGCTCTGACAGCTCTGATAGTGAAGGTGTGTTATCTAGTGATCGGTCTTGGTAATCATGTCCTTCTAGTGCTAATGGTCTATCGGTTAGCAACATTAATAGCCTTGGCCTGTCTCTCGACATTGTCATTAAGCACACTTACTGGTTGATTCAAATGACCACCATAGAGTGCGTCTGTAGGTTGGGTCGTTTGAAGCAACCTTTAGTAGATACTGCTGATAATCTGAAATAATCTCCGTGAATGAGATGTACCGAGCAGCAGATCATTTCATGAGATGACCACCAAATCTCCCGTTGGTTGGTAGATTATGCAGTAGTCATATAATCTCGAGTTCTTCCTTTCCACCCTTTTCTCGCCCCCACTGTTGATACTTATTTGTTTTGGATACCTTTCATGCGCATCCTACTGAATTGAATTCGCAAATGCTCCACACTAAACCATAGCTGGCTGACTAGCAAGTATCTAGAGTTGTAGACCAACAACTTTGGCATAATCATAGCAAGGTTGTGCCAAAAACTAGTATAAAGGAAAATGCATACGTACTCGTTTTTATTCAGCGGAGGAGGCAGAGCAGAAAATAGTTGACGCCACGGAGACAAATCTGATTGCTTTGCGGCGCACCATCTACCTAACACTGCAATCCAGTCTGGATTACGAAGAGGCTGCTCACAAACTGCTCAAACTGAATCTGAAACCGGGCCAAGAGATAGAGATGTGTAATATGATACTGGACTGTGGTGGACAGTTGAGGACATATGAAAAGTTTTATGGGCTTCTCGCCCAGGTATGCTGAACCTTTTTGGTATAGATCATGCCAATAACAGATTTAACACATGCCCATTCAATTCAAACAGAGTTGTCCTTCGTATGGCATATGTGGCAGTGGATTTTAGAGATTTTGCAGAGTTGTGTGTCCGTATACCGAAAACGACCCCCGAATTAACATTATTGGCGCGCAGATGCAGACGAGTTTCCGCTTGTTCGTATGAAATTTCTTCAAAATTCTGTAGTTCAATCAGGTAAGTCTGTTGCGGTTTGTAGGCAATCACTGATGTTATGAACTAACCAGACATGTTCATACATTTGCACCCATATTGTGCACTGAATCACCAGAGATCGGAAGAGCG
>Ga0224501_10000821_pt1 | contig 23994 bp, 13 predicted proteins | sample SF_Oct11_sed_USG_4_FD_169105 | JGI IMG/M metagenome (GOLD analysis project Ga0224501, IMG submission 169105) | Sediment microbial communities from San Francisco Bay, California, United States - SF_Oct11_sed_USGS_8_1 | ecosystem: Environmental > Aquatic > Marine > Sediment | place: USA... | reverse complement strand
GCTCGACCTGAAGCTTATTCTAGGCAACTGTGTTTGCTCTATCAGCTCAGATACCCAACAAGGGGCATGGTGAAAATTGATTTTAGGTGGACTGTCTCTTTAACATGACTTAATGATTTTAGCCTGTTTCCTACAAAATGTCCATAGATCCTGTACATCTGACACGATGTTACTGCAAACAGCAACCACCCTCTTTCCCCAACACTATGGAAAGCCTTACCCAACTTTTCTTGTTACATTCGTGCGGTGAGTTGCTTTACCTTAAGCGTAGTATTTTGCTTTTTTAACAGATCCCTCTGATCTTTGAGAGAAGCGCAAAGAGTATCAAGCGACAGTAGCCGCCGCTCCGCTTCTTTTCTCTTATCATCCAGCTGTAAAATGTGTCAAACACTCCGAACAGTGTTGCTGGAGAATTTGAGAAACCGGGGCACTAGAGGTTGCAGGAAAAATTTCATTTCAGACAGGCGTATTTGCAGACCAGTCACTGTCACTGTATGTTTATTAACAAACTTACACAGTTCCCTTAGCAGTTCTACTGTAGGTGAGCGATGGTGGGTGCTCGGGTAGTTTTTACGCTAGATATTCAATGATGACATAGAGTCGACTAAACAACTGTCATACAGACATAATACTGTAGAGGCAAAACCAATGGGCTAGTATAAAGCACTTAGCATGGAACACAGGAGCAGCCCAAGTAATCGGGTGTGCAGAGTTAGATATGTGTGATAATATATGGCCAATTTATACAGCCTTCACCTCCGTGCCATCCATTACAATATATCGGGAAGTCTTACTTCAGTAAAAACGCTATTGCCTTGTTTCTTGTGATCGCGATCATTCATTCTCATAACATCTAGCTGACATCTCAGCTCCTGATTCTCTTGACTTGAAGCCTAGAAAAGAAAACTTGTGGGTGATTAGAGTGAAAGGGTGTGAGATGGTGGGGCAAGTGTGGGGGGAGAGCGGGACAACGAAGGTTAAGGTGGGGAGGGTGTGGTGTCGGGTTAATGTTTGGAAGGGTGGTGTCATAAAAGGCTGCTTTAATCAGCATATATCAGCGGAGAGTGTCCGGATTCAAGGATTTAGGCCCACTCAGACAGCAGTGGCTACAACCAACACAAAGGAATGGAAAAGAGCCATGTATGGGACATGTATGGGTGAGTACCAGACTTACACCACACCATTTAGAATTTAGTGAGTGCAATATATATATATATACAGCGCAGTATAGTCAATCATTAAGGCCAGTGATAAGAGTGTACCCGAGATAAGGTAACATAAAACTGGTATCGGTCACACACATGAGACCGCATACATCAGGTAGTTTAGCAATGCTGCCTGTTCATATCTTATATCAACTGTGTCTTTGAATTGGCAACTCAACTCAAATACCCAGCCTACAGCCTTTGGGGAATACAACATTGATATTCATTTGGCAAGCAGCATTGAATATACTGTACCTACTGAGTGCTTATATCTCAACTCCTGTAAAACCATTAGTGCAGGTGGTGGGCTGGGTGAACATTCACACAATCCATCAGCACCATCAACAATTATTTCTTGGGAATCTACTCCTCTGGGCAAACCCATACAAAACTCAAAACCACTGGCCCCTGGTTATTTACATACCTACAGTGTCATAAATATGTCTAAAGTCCCAATGCAGAGACTACAGGCAGTCATAGATATTAGTCTAGGGGAATCATTCCCATATTGTGGGGCCCCTTTTGCACAGAGCTATTTGGCAGCAATCAGATAGTCACATGCGGATTGGAGCACAGTGATCGGGTGCCACGGGAGACCCCAACAGATCCGCTGGGTGGACATAGAGTAGTTGACAAAGAACATAAAGTCCCCCAAAACGAGACAATTTTAGGAAAGGAAGTAATAGGTATAGGTCACCTAGCTTGAGGAGAAAACGTCAAAGTTTTATCTTTATTCCTATCAACCCCTGTGATTTTAATCATTCACTTTGACTCTCCATAGCTACTAGCGCGCCCCTACTCTGGAGCTATCTTTTTCTTGTTTTTGGTCGTTGGGTCTTGAGGCTGCTTCACCGGTATGTGGACAAAGGAGGTTCTTTTACTCTTAGCTGGGAGGTGTTCAAACAAGACCAAATTCTTACTAACACCGCTTCCTCAATCAGTAATGTAACTGCTAAATGACTAGGAATAATAATGAATGAACGTCAGCCCTCTCACCATAAATGAGTTGGAGAGAGAATTCACTTGCTGGTTAGCATCAGCTAGCTCCTGCTGTAAGCTCTCCATACGGTTCTGCAACGATTCTCCCTTCTTAGTCAAAGACTCGACCTCATCCATTCTCAGTAAGAGATCCTGGGACAGCTTTTCCTGAAAAATAATCCATGGTAGTACTGGTGCTCAGCAGTTGGTAATAAGTGTAGTGGATAATGATGTGTCATGTTCATTGAGTGAGCGATATATGCCACGGGAGGTAGGTTGGGATACAACCCTTCAATCATGAGGAAATCTTGATTTAACGGACAAATCACTACATAAAGGGGTCTCTTCAACCAGATGACTGCTTTAGGGACCTTCTGAGCAAATCAACAGCTGTTATTTGTGGCCCGGTTGCGTTACTGTCCCTTGGGTGGTAGTCAGAGCTAATGGCTGTATCTATGAATACTACTTGGTTTTCTGGTATTGCGTTTGCAGTTTCATGGAAAATTCAATTTAAAAGGTATACCATTCGTGATAGTTTAGTGTGGAGGTTCCAAAACAAATTTCGGCTAGCCTGGGTCTTATGCACCAAGCCACATCGGGTGTAAGTGCAGACATGTATAATCATATTGCTGGCACGACTGCATTCAGGCGGCATACTGAACTTTGCCGGACAGACATATTCGAAAAACCGACGCGTTATTTCAACTACAATGTGTCGGATTTCAACAACAATAGGACACAAGACACGCATCTCTTGCGTTGATAAATTGAGCCAGTCTAGAAGAAAAATTACAGGTCAGTTTCAGAGTGTCCATCTGGATTAACGATCAGTCAAAATGAAGAGTATTCAACTGTTTGCACTGGCTATTATTTTACCTATTCAAGTGTCTAGGCTAAAGTTTGATTGAATTATGTTAACAATAGAACTAAAATGACAATCCTCAAAAGATTCCAATGGCTGTCAGTCTTTGTGACTTCTGAGATGTATTTACAAACAAAGTCTAACTAAGTCCCACTTGACTACAGGAAAAAGTTTGATAACACTGTCGGTCTTAATCTGCCAGGTATATGGGTATATATATATTGAACAGCACCCCTCCCACTCCCCGTCATTTCGAACACCCATCTTCTTACACATAAGCAAGCCTCGCGTCAGCCCGCACTCATCCTCACCTTGGTCTGCCCCAGTGATTGAATTTGCCTGATAAGTGCAGTGATTTCCTCCGATGATTTGCTGTTCTGTGTGTCTTGTTGGCTGATAATTCTCTCATTTAGATCGCCAATCTGAGACTCATAACCCGAGATACGCGAGCGCAGTTGAGCATTTTCCAAAGTCAGGCAGTCGTTGGTGGACTCATGTTCTCGAACCTGAAAAAGAAAGAAAATGCTAAATTCATTGTAATATGAATTTGTACAGCCACTTCAGTGTAAGCTCACATATATTTCAACCTGATGAGATAAAAACATGATACCACATAAGGTTGGCATGAATATCAATATTTTCAAAAATATCATGTCATTGATATATTTCAAATATAGCAGATGATACTTTTTATATATTTGATATTTATAGTAGCCTATCAGACAGCTAAACAAGATGGTAAAAATATCATGGATGGCTTTATTGGTTGACAACCAGACAAAGATAATCATTAGTTCTTTTTGACAGCTATTTTTACCACACATATAGCCATCTAATACTGGTAGAAAGAATGTGAGACATTTGGGCATAGAGCTATCCTAGAGGATAACTCTATGCATCTGGGTGCCCAGTAAAAGTTTAGTCCAGTCGTCAGTAAGTTACTAGATTCCATAATCCTGCAATTCACTGTAACACTAACCAGTAAGGTAACAAATCTAACGAATACCACAAACCAAACACAATTTAAATAGAGGAATCTTTTACTCTGGCGTGTTCCGTGCACTAGAGGCATTACTACTGGCAAATAGATCAAACCCCCTCAGGTAGTGGTTAATAGGCTAATAAATACAGCAGGCATTGAAAAAAGGTTGTTGAATTAGGCAATAGTGTGTAACCTGTTCAGCCGGATGAGCTGACCACAGATACTGCTGAGAGAATCACTAGCTGGTAGCTTATACATACACACACCTGTTTTCTGAGCTCAGAGATCTGAGCGGATTGGCCCTTTAGCTCGCCTAGAATTTTTAGCTCATCTCGCTGAACCGTGCAGTGCCTCTTCAGGTTCTCAATCTCCTCCTGGTATTCCTCTTCCATACGGCATTTCTGCTCGATCCTCTGAGTGAGAGAGTAGGTCTCCTCTCTCAGACCCTGTCAACAACATAACCAACTAAAGGTGCCCTGTAGAGTTAGTTATACCTTGATTATGGCCAGGAATGAGGCCAACGATAAATTACTGCCCAGCACACCACAAAAATGTGTGATGAACAGACTAGGCCGTTTCGCAGATGGCAGCCTATTTAAAAGCAGGAGTATGTAGAGTTTCTGCCCGGGCCTTTACTAGTCAGACCCCAATCAAGGTCACTGTAAATAATCTCAGCTAGATAATGATAATCCTAGCTGATAATCCTTGCCCTTCTAGTTCTGCCACCAGTGAGTGGCTCACAGCAGCATATAGATAGTTGAAGACACCTGCAGTATTCAGACAGTCAAAAAATCAAACCCTATCAAAGGTGGATTCTAAATGCATAAATGATAACCCAGATAGCCCAGATGAGATGGTAATGGTCAATTCTGTCACTCTGGGAGAACACATAATCCAAGCACCGGACAGTAACAGCATGGCACTGTACAGTGAAGGAAACCGAGAAATAAACGGCTGTAAATGTTACACAATCCCCATGGATGGTTTCCCTTCTGATGAACTGTGAGATCAAAACAATCCACTAACCTCGATCTGTTTAGAATATTTTTGGTTAAGACTTTCGATATCTTGAGTGAGTTCACTGTTTTGATCCAACAGATCTTTGCCGTACTGAGCGGCGCGGAAGAGTAGAGCCTCCTTCTCTTCCAAAACTTGGCGTAGTGATTCCACATCGCTTAAAGAACTCGAGGAAGACATGGCACTCTGCATCATGTCGAGTCTAAAAAAACCTACACATATTACATCTCAGCAGGTAAGTTGAGGTATATTACATCAAATGTTTGTCATAAAACGAAGGGTAACAGAATATGGTACACCAGGTTCATCAGCTGGTTCAGTGTGCGCAATCAGAGACTGGTCACTGAGGAGATATCATTACGGATAGACCACCATCCTGCAGGGTTGCTACCGCCACCACTTGTATTAGTACATTTATACAACTAGCACCACTATCAGTGGAGAGTGGAGAATGGGGAGGGACACGTCATGAGAAACCTGCCTACCATAGCCTACCTTAACCTTGATTGATTGATCACTGATTGAACAAGTCTTGTCTACTCTAGTACGAATTAGTAGTCTATCTACTTCTTTACCACACATACGAATGATACAATACTACTACTAGGTACTGTATACTCCACACTGCAGACTACACTGCACTCCAGTTCCACTTCCAGTTCCAGTTAAACTAAAGTCTACTACTACTAGTACTTCTGACTTCTCAGCCTCACACTCAGTGACGAACTCTGTGACTCAGTCAGTAACTAAGTAACGTCTTGTAACTGTAACTTGTAACTGACTTAGCGAGCAACTCGTCATTACATTTAGTGATTTACTCATTACTGATTACTGGCCTGGGTCGAGTGACTTACTTTACTCATTACTATTTACTGATTTAGTTAGTAGTTAGTACTTAGTTTACTCACCTCACGACTCGTCGACTGTCTAGTAGTAGTAATTGTAAATTACGTTCGTGGCTCACTGGTGCGGATAGACTACTAAATCCGAATCATTCACGCGCAACTTTTTCCAACCTTTGCAGTTGTTCGACTAATAGAGTTGCTATACCATAAAAAATAAAAGACAAGTTCATCACCCGTGTGCCCAGTCTCCGCTAGCTCTGCAATCGCCTTTTAAAAATTCAGTAAAGAAACCGCACAAACTCGTAGTTTATCTCCCATGAAATCATTTACCCTAACAGGAGTCAGGACCTTACACTGTCCATGAACCGAGAGGTACCGGCAGTCTACTAATCATCGGGACAGGCTTTGACCAATCATTGAACAGAAACGGAAGAGGGAATATAACTCCAGAGAAAGGGCATCACCAGGGGCTCTGTCTACCCATTGTTTGACGAGGATGAGAAGCGAAATAGAAGCAGCTCGGCGCTTCACCATACAATACAAAACATATGCATGTACAATCAACGACTGGCTGCTGCTACACTTCTCATTCTCGATAACGACCGGAGGAAGACACACACTCAATGTGGAATGATCTGCTTGGGAAAGCCAGTTATGGGGGTAATGGCCAACACGGTGCCTCTTCTGAACCTAGATGGCAATAGCAGACTGGCCCCAGTTTGCAAATTACTTTCAGGTGGATGACAGAAATGAGGCGAGATAGCACGTCTGCTAGGATTTATACCTTGTCAAGTTGCATATTATTGGGCATTGTATTTGCTTGGTTTTTATTGGATAACAACCTACGGATCAGCGAAAAACTTTGACCGAGTGCTCAAAAGGGCTAGTTCGCAGTTACCTTTACAACCTATATACTAAAGGTGCTGGAGCCCTAGAAGGGGAATTCTATCATATATGTTATCTAACACTGATGGTTGATAATGGAGGGTATCATTATTCATTAACATGTAAAGACAAGCCTGATTGCGATTATCTATCACTGCGCGCCTGTATCCAGCCCGCTTTGGTAGTATAAAATACACCTTTTAGTATCTCTGAACCCGACAGATATATTTGTATTTCTATCTGAATATAACGGAACAAGTCCAAAATCAATAAGTAATAATAGAGAACGACAGCCTGTTATCTGATAGAAGCACAGGATTGCATTGAAAGACAGTGGTACCCAGGCAGATACGAAAGCTAATAAAACATTATAACAGCCAATCAGATTCCAGCTTTCATTGGTACAACCCAATGAAGCATCGGTTAGGGCCCTAAACTGATGCTTCATTGGGTTCAAGAGAAACCGGCTATGCGTGGGCTTCTCTATTTCATATCAGCCCAATAAAGAAATACAAACATGTAAATGCTTGAGGCGGATTAACATAGTTGGCATCATGGGTTGACAACATAATTTATAATACTGAGCCCTCGTCGGCTTCTATTTGTTACGCTTGAAAATCTTACTGGCAAAAGAGATAAACATCTCTTTAGGGAGATCATACTTGACGGCATTAATTTTTTTCATCAGCAGTTGATAGCTTGCCTCCTCATAGTCGCTGTAATGCTTCTTGAGGTCAAGGTCGAGATAGATTTGCTTCACACGCGCGACCTAAAAGTGGAGAACCAAAGTTATAGATTAATTGTCTGCTTATATATCACCAGGAGTGAAGAGTACAATTTAAACAGTGCAGAGCGTACCATTGAAAATTATAACTGAAACTTAACAGTTACTGTGAATATTGATAAGTATTTATGGTTCCATATTGGGACCAGGTAAGGTCAGGCAGCCTGAGCTGGCTATTACACAAAAATCTAAATTAATACAGGAGTGCTCTAGTTTGTTGAAGAACACACAACTTCGCAATAAGTCAATGGAATTTACACGGTAAATAAACCACAGCTATGACAAATAGAAGTCTAATTCTGATCAGGGTATGCATTTTCAGGAAGACAGTATTTTCTGACACTCAAGCGGATGAAGAGCCTCATGACACTCACATGGGTCACCAATGGTGCCTTCACCAGCCGGCAACCCCATGACAATCACATGGGTTACCAATTGTGTCTACATCAACCGGAAATATCAAGAACTATTTTGTAAGGATTTTTTCTGTTCAGAATCCCGATGATCAAAAGATTTATAAAAGTTTGGCCATTTTCGCTCTCACTCATGGTGCGTTTACTATCGAACAGCACAGTCGCCTATGCCCAGGCTGAACAATAGTCAGTCATTTGAACCAAGAGTGAGTGACTAGATATACATTTATATAACTTACGGCTTCAGGGTCCTTCTTGCAATAATTTGCCTCTAAAATAGCTTTCTGTTCCTCAGTCGCCATTTTTAATGCCTGGTTTATTAGCCAGCCGCATTTATTATCTTCTATGTCCGTGCCAACTTTGCCAGTTACCACCGGGTCACCAAAACAGTCCAGGTAATCGTCCTACAAAATGTCAAATCACTTCACTGATCACTGATCACATGGAAAGTCTGGTTCTCATCTTGGTTTCTCCTAATTTACCACCTGACCAGGAATGTTGACCCGAACTGACCAATGTGCTGTTCTATTATTTGATGGATCGGTGAGAAAATAATAGAACGTCTCATATATATCACGATAATCTTCGACCTTACCTGTACTTGGAAGAAATGACCCATTTCCAACAAGATCTTCTGGGCCTCTGCAAAAGCTGCCTCCTACAGAATGACAAGACACTAAATCAAATCGATGCAGAGTTAGAACCAGGGGTCAGTGCTGGACAGCCAAACCAAGAGCTTACCCTTTATGGCTCATTTAACTGACTCGAAAGGAAGGTTTCTGGCCTGGGAGAAAAACTGCTACGTTTCCCAGGGCAGAACAACCACTTCCATCCAGAGGTCACATTATCAAACATGGTTGTGAGTATAACCTCTTGTGATAGCAAGGCCTAAATCTGTTTGAGAGAAGACCCACAGATGGCTCTACACCTTCAATAAAGTCATACACAGTGACCCCTGATACTACAGGTTTGATATGTTGAGGAATCTTACTGTGAACTTATACCATTTTAATTGACTTGAGAGCTCATGAGGCAGTGAAGGACCATAAACTCTAGTCTGGGAGCTGCCCTGGATGGATGCTTCCATACAGCGCCATAATAACTCACATTTTTTATTCCGGCCATATGCATGGCCAGAGCCACAGGTAGATAGAAGGAGTAGTAGGCAGTTTTCCATGTAACAATGGCATCATAACGCGTCATACTGAATTTGGTAAAGTCAACTATCTCATCATCGGCGGTGAGAAGGTCAAGGCCTTGACCCATAACAGTCTGCATGGTCGTCTCATGAAACAGCTCGACAATGTCTATATAATATGGTTGCTGTTTGAAGTAGGTCTTTAGGATTTTATAGATGGCTGCCTCCAAGTAGCAAGAATCATTGAGGGCCATCAGACCGATATGTTCCTGTTTATACCAACACGGCTGACCTCGTCGTGTGATAGAGTGATCCATGACATCATCGAGGACCAGGAAATACGCCTGCAGCCACTCGACGCACCAGCCGAGTATGCGAGCTTGGAGGAGTTCTTCCTCACTGGGATTATCGATCAGGCAACGCAGGGAAGAGACGACGGACACCCCACGATTCTTCTTACCATGTGGCACGTTATACTCGCCTACAAAAATAACACTGGTTACTTGCCGCGAAATATAAATTCTCCAGGCTTTTCACAGAAAAAAATGGGAATTTTTTATTTTCCACCGAAAGTATATTGAAAAAGGTCAAGTTTTATCTTCTCAGATTCGGAATAGTGATTTTTATTGCAGTCTGTACCATATCTCATCCATGCCGGACTGTCTATATTGATGACCGGTACTATTGAAAACAACACAACAACAGTTCACCGCAGGATCACAAAGAAGTCGCATAAGCTGTTTTTCTTGGGGTGTGACCTAGCAGTAGTGGAGCCAACAGCAGGCAGCAGAGGACAGCCGGTCAATCTAGACACCCGTTGTTGCAGCACCAGTACCGATGAGCGAAAGACACGAGGTCCTTTGCGGTGTAAAATTTATGGGCAACATTTTTCAGATTTCACCAGAGAATTGATGGACCTGACATGGGAGAAGTGAAAAAGGATAAAACATGGCATGGCTTTTTTAGATCACCAAACGCATGGTCAACAGGATAGGAAGCGGATGCCAACAAAAGGGAGGTGGGATGATGAAAGTTTCCATAGTCAACAGATCTTTTCTTAGTTTAGGATGTTGGTGTTTGCTGTCAAGTAAAATTATGGGTCAAAGCAAAGATCCCATATATTTATGACAGCTTCAGCGACTGTCTTGGCTGATGACAGGGGTGCCAAATGACCGCATGACTACCACCACGGACGACAAACCAAATGGCACTAAAATGTATTTGTTCAAGTCATTGGAGTTCAAGACATCCATGGTCATTTAGTAGTGGGCCAAGTATGTGTCCACTGCTGAGTACCAAGCGAGCATGCCTATAAAGTGTGAATACCAAGTAGTGAAAGTTGAGCGAACCGGTTCTGCTTTCAGTACTGTGATGATTGCACTGAGATGAAATATGAAGGGAGTAATGAGTGATAGTATACACAAGATAGAAAAGCTCCCAAATTGGCAACTAAAATTTCTACTTACAGGCTACAAAAAAATGCTTCATGGCATCGGCAACTTCAGGATGTTTGTCCAGCTTTCCCCCTTCATTCAGACACTCGTTCATTAGCAGTTTGAAGACTTTATCAAACTCAATTAGTTCTTCCTTAGGGCTAACCATTTTGGTTTTCTTAGCGGCTGGGGAGTCACGTCCATTTACTGAAGTGTCACCGTTTCCATTATTCAGCTGTGTATCCATAGTGCTAAAAGACATTTTTCTTCTTGTCATGCACCTTGAGTGACATAGAGTTAGACTGTTACAGGTAGATTCGCCAAGTTAGTGAGTAGTCTTGAAGTCAGTTCCCACTTCCAAGTTGGTTAGAGTTACTCAGTCAGACGCTTAAATTTAGACTTAGAAATAGAAGTCAGACTAGATAGACCTAGGTCTAGAGGCTAGATCATGTATGTAATGTAGGCCTTCTTGTTTTAAATTTTAAAATTTATTCTTGAATATTTGTAGTTTCCTTCACCAGTTGTACTAACTTCTAAGTGTAAGTCACTTACCAAGTGTAACACAAACAGTTAGCATAACTCACTGTATCATGTATGTTAGTCACTTAGTGGTACTGTTACTAGTTAGTTACTGACTAAGCAGGTAACTTCTAACACTAACTGTAACACACTACACAGTGTTACTGTTACTGTTGTTAGTAACAGTAACTGAGTAAGGGTAACACTAAGACTAAGAGTGCAACTGTAAGTTAGCAAGTTAGACCACTTGAGTTTCACTTAGTCGGTCAACCCAAAGTCTCAATTGATTACGTCACTAACTTAGTTACTCTAATCACTACTCTAGGACTACTGACTGAGTTACACTGACTTAGACTTACAGTTACAGTTAGTACTTGGAAGTTAGTTACAATACACTCAGTGACTCACTCGTCTCATGGGATTCACGGCCCTGAAATCCACTTGAGACAGCCAATGACACCCTTCAAAGCTACAGACACCATCAATTATCAAGTACTTACGCTTCGTAGAGTTGTGTTGCCGACTGACTACTTAGTAACTTACTGACCAATCTCTCCACAATGACTGAAACCAATTTAATCAATGATCTAAACAAGCCGGTGGGGTGACCCGCTGTAGGATTCCGCTTTTGTCAGCTGATTTAGACTAAACAAATCTGTTTGAATTGTGGGTAAAATGACCGATATTTTACTCAATTGCCGATAGGTATGAGGACCTATCAGGCAGCCTAAGTTTAAGGTCTGAAGTACTACTTTTAGAACCTTTGATGGAACTTCCTCAAATTTTACAGCATTTCTTCAGACCTGTCTACCACTGTAATCGGAAGCCGTTCTAAAATCGTACCATGTAAGTTGCGCGGATTCTCTTCTATAACGCATATTGGGCTATCATTGTGATCACGCGTTTCCATTGTTGTGGTGCGTGGTCGACATCGCCTGATCTTGAGAAGCCCAACGTTTTCATTGATTGGCTGATTGTGGTTGTCCGTTTTCACCGGTTGCTTGGGCCATGTGTTAGAATCGTGCGTTTGTCCGCAGATAACACAGGTCGGCCGGTGATTTGGTAAGGCAGAAAACACAGTGCACCGCGGCTCGAAAGTCTGAAGAGCACTTCTGTTCTCGCTTTACTTCGCACTAGACTAGCAACTGAAGTAACGCCGACATAAGGTGAGGCCACTACTCTAGTCTACTCAAAGTCAATTACGCTCACTCCCAGCCCCAGTGATGAGTGATCGTGAGTCTGAGTGGTGACTGATGAGTGGTGTGATGCGATGAGCGAGTGAATTGTCATTGTGAACTGATTACTGAACCACTGGCTCACAGTCACAGTCACAGTCTCACTATGATTAGCCGCCCACATTAACACTAACAACTCATTCACTAAGTTAGTGAATGACCCAGTCAGTCACTGACTGAGTTACTGTTACTGTTAGTGTTAGTGACTGACTCATTTACTCATGTTCATTGTTCTACTTCCACTTCACAGTTACTGAGTTAGTGAGTTAGTCAGTTACACTGAAACTAGACGAGTTGGATTCAGTAACTTGTAAGTGAGTAACTAAGTGAGTAGTGAGCAACACTGACTAACAGTAAGTAACAACAGTGAGTAGCTCCAGAGTTGAGTAAGTAAAATTAAAACGCTGACCCAGTCAGTCACTGACTCAGTCAGGGAATAACACTTACAGGTCCCGTAAGTGAGTGTGAATGTGATTGTGAGGTTATTTTTAATAATGCGGAGGTGATACGGATGATAGTGATACTACTTATCGTGACACTTACACTTACAGTCAGACTCACAGTCAGACTCAGTGGCAACGATGTTACCTATTTAATTTACTCTACTGTTACTGTTACTGTTAGTTAACTTAAGTGACCATGAGTATGTCACTATGACTATGGTATGTGAGAACCTAAAATTGAGGTACATGTACTCCTCGTTGTCACTCAGACCTCATCTCTAGACTGGTCAGCCCACTATTAGTCAAGTCAGTTTTAACGCCCCACTACTAATGTAACAGATTGGGAGAAGGCTTGAATTTCCAATACAGCAAAATGACATTGGCGGGAAATGGTACACGCAGCTAGCAGCTGTACGAATTTTCCTCCCCAACTAGCTCTGTTTCCACTCGATAATGTTACGCACATGTTAAAATAAATAATGAAATTAACCGATCTACAATCCCCCACCTCTGCAAAAATGAGTGTCTAGCCTCTAGATACATACTGCCCTGTATAGACAATACCATATGCATTCTGATTTGATGATATGCCAATAGAATTATTGTGAGTGTATCGGTGCGTACTGGTTTTAGGTCCATGTACTTACCCATTTATCACCGATATCTACAAGTCAAGGTTTTAATACATGTATTGATCTAGTTGAGGTCTGGGGTTTCAGTAAAACTTGATAATTTAGCTTTTGGTATTCAAATCAATAAAGCAATATAAATCCTTAGCTGACAAAAACTGGATGATGAAAATGCCGTGGATGATTAAGCACCTTGGATTCGTTCGATTTCTCGAAATATTGTTTATGCCATCAATAGTTCTTTTTGCTGTAGAATGCTGACAAACGCATTCAAAACCCATGGGCAGTTCTGCGCCTCCCACCCATGGGAGGTGATTGTTGCTACGGTTACCGTCACAATGTGTATGATGTCTGTGAGCATGTTCACTGGAGACCCTCGTATATGTGGCTGGAACTACAAATGCGAAAATACTGAGGTGAGACCAGTCAGCTATGTTTTTGTTAGATGATTTTGATATGAGTGGATTAGAGGTAAACTGGTGCAGGTTTGCGGCCACTGGTCCAAAGTACATCTACTTGAAAAGTAAACGAGTTGGTGAATAAATTTGCAGTGAGCAGATAACTACAAACCACACTGATCCGCGATTCAAAGGACACGGGCTAAGGGAAATATCGTGTAAAATCGGTTGTTCAATATTTCAGTAGATTCCATACCTAGATTAATAGACATATCCTCAGCAGACTGCACGTAGTTGCGCCTGATGCTTGCTCTAGATTGGTAGCCTGTTAAGCATATCAAATCCACAGTTCTTTGTTTTGGGATTAGACACACCTTTCTGTCTAATAAGTATGTCTCTATGTGACGCAATCTGGTATGTGGTCATGTATTAATGAATACCCTACATTGATCAATTGGTGGAGTCGCTGTTGGCCTTTTATTCCAATTGTGGTTGCCTATTACCATAGCACCATTTTTTATGTACACGTGAATTGTAGATTCATGAGTAGGTCAGTGGGTGCTTTTAAAAATACGCCCAAATGTTAAACGGAAGCACAAAATAGAATAAATCTCGTTCCGTTTCATAGAGTGACATGCAGAGTTCTGACCTCCTCATATTGACCATCACTAAATGCCTTGCCGTCGGTTACGTGTATCTGCAGTTCAAGTCGCTGAGGCAAATCGGATCCAAGTATCTGCTGGGTAAGTAACCTATGACCTACATATGTAAAGATGGGGTGATGTGGTATCGGTATCAATAAGCTTAATCAGGCCATACTGACAAAAGAATTTAAAGATGGCGGCGATGGGTTGATGCAAGTGCCATCCATCATTATAAGAGATAGTAGCCTCCATCTGGGTGGAGGGACCCTCTGTTATCTCTGTGTTCATCACCCAGCGAAATTGACGAATAAATATATATGAGTAAATGGGATGGGTGCCAAGATGCAATCGATTCGTAAGCCTAGCATTTCCCTGTACTGACATCATTTGCCCGGCAAGTTTATGAGCACTAACTACTAACTAGGGTCTGTGGAGCAAAATGAGTCGTAAACCAAAACCCGGGACAGCTAGGCCCGAAAACGCTGAAGTGTTGTAAACTTTGACGATTTCTTGGTCATACTGTGGGTTGAGTTTCCCAATTCGTACCGTGATAGGTGAATGGCAGATTAAACTGCGGAAGTGTAGCGGAGATTTGCAAAAAAGCTACAGAAGTCATTGGGTCACCTTAGTACGTGCAATAACATTGATCAAAAACCAACGTATCGCAAGGTTGCTTATGAGTACATACAACGAGTGAATGACAAGCTTTGCAAAACTTCAGAAACTTTTTCAATGCGTAAATAGAACCGTTACGGGCTGTTGGAATTTTGCGACTGTTCGCACTTGAAATGCTTACATAGAGCCCTTAAGGTAAATGGTGTAAAACAACTCCCGACTACATTACTAAACCATTACAGCTACCCAAATCCCGCAACCATGTTCAGTTTGAAGTTGCTCTCTCCTGCGCAAGGTCTCCAATTGGGTTGGATGTCCTCCCGCGCTTCCTCAATCGCTGTCGCCCCACTGACCGTGATGGCCCTAGGCTGGCTTGCTATATGAGATGCTGGCATGGCTAGTCAGAATATGTGATTGTTAAACTGCTCAATTGAGTTGAGTACTCACTGCCTGTCTGCTATCTTTCACCATTTGCAGGCACCAGCTGATATATAGGCGTTCTCTTTTTTTCTTTAATATTCATATACCAAGGTCAACACATTCTATTTCATTTAGTGAAGTGGACCCAGATTTTTATGTTTACAAAGATGACACCAGGTATCAGTCAAATCACAGTCTCTCATAGAGGATGCCACTTCCCATCAACAAGTTTAGTTAGCGGAGGGAGTAGTCTCAAGTAATAAGCTTTTTTTGCCCTGCTGTTTAGCAGATCTGATAGTTAACCACTTGCATCCTGATTTCAGGCATCGCCGGCCTTTTCACAATTTTCTCCAGCTTTGTATTCAGCATCGCTGTCGTCAATCTCGCTGGGAGCGACCTGACCGGACTCAAGTAAGTCAGCACTGCAACTTCTATAGACAAACCAATGACTGCCGGCTAGAAAACTGATGGTTCACTGTATAACACTGCCATCGGTCCTTGAAATCAAGGCTTATTGTAGTTGAAAAATTCGTAATCCAAAGGTGAATTTTGATTCAATTTACTGGCGTGCACAGGCAGACCATGGCTTCGGGTGAATGCATATGTATGACTTTTGGATCATGGATCTTATGCGTGTGTTGAAAGCTCGTGTCCCGCTGCATGGTCAAAGGTGGATTGTTCAATTCACCCTGTGTTTACAAACTGACAAGTTATCAGTACAACATAAGTTACCTTCGTGCGCGGCTACACGATTATCATGGGCATGCTGGAGTTTACCAAATCAGAACCGTTGTTGTGACATGTAGCCAATTGCCCGTCTATTGTTTTGATGCATATCTGATGCCTGGTCTGCACAGGCTTCTATTAAGCCATATGTATTGAATTAGCCTTGCAATGGTCCTTTTTCAAACCTCAGCATGATCATCAGAGTGTACGCTGGTTTAACTCAAAGCGCTGCATTGTTGAAATTTCTTATTTTGCCTAATGCATATTTTTCCATCAACGAGCCAACGTGAACCTTTATGTAGAATCCGTTCAGTTGTCACTGTGGGTCGCGCCCTATCGCTTGGATCTGGTCTCTTTCCCGGCTCTGGAGTTTAATACTGACCTGTAAATTTAACGAATCTAAGTTCTGAGAAAATTCCATCCAAATTAGGTGTGAATGAAACCTAGTACCCACTAGTCTTATCAAAATATAGGATTTCTTCTGGGCTAAACTTCCATTCCTTGATGGGAGGCTGATCACTGCAACCCATTCTCTGTAACTCGGTAACTCTGTACTGTTTCAGTGAGGCACTACCATTCTTCCTGCTGCTAGTAGACCTCTCCAAGGCATGCGCACTAGCTAGATTCGCTCTTAGTGCCAAGACACAAGATGAGGTGAAGGCAAATATTGCTGAAGGAATGGCGCTGCTCGGCCCACAGATGACTCTGGATGCCATGGTGGAATCACTTGCTATAGGAGTCGGAATGATCTCAGGTATATTTGTGATAGGCTCGTGCTAGGAGTTGTGTCCTTCTGTAGTATCAGGGCTGTCATGATACTCCCCCAAGGAAGACGATACCAAATAATAGGAAGTATTCATGTTAGAACACTAAGTATACACATTTGATGACTGGTGGCGGCCAATGCTCTCATATGAACAATGGTTTCAGCTTTAGGATATTATAACCCAAGGGATTGAATGTTCTATCCACCGCCTGTCTTTCAGGGGTCGCTCTCATTTTATACCAGTTCCCAAAGCTGTGTACCAGATATACTAACTTCAGCATATGAACCGCTCTTAGTGTGGATTGTGCTTCGTATTTAATCTTCTATAACTGTTCTTTCATCCAGGAGTAAAGCAGTTGGAAACCATGTGTTGCTTTGGCTGTCTCTCGGTGGTAGCGAACTACTTTGCGTTTATGACATTTTACCCGGCATGTTTGGCGCTGATTCTGGAGACGTCCCAGTCCGTCAGGGAGCGAAGCATCATGGCTCCCATTGCGGCCATACTGCAGGAGGAAGAAGACAAGAAACCTAATCCTGTCACCCAACGTGTCAAAATGATCATGGTAAGAATCATGGATTACAGGTTGTAAGGAAATCCCTCAGTTAGTAGTTGTCTATCCCTTGCCAGCTCGGGTCTAAGCTCATTGTGGTTAGTACTTGCCTTTCCCTAGCAGCTGACCCATGTTTTTTGTAGAGCGCCGGCTTGGTGCTGGTACATGCTCATAGTCGCTGGGTGATGAGACAGACTGCAGAGGAAGTAGAAGGAGCAGTGGCGGATGACTTTTCGCTGAATATGGCACCCACCATGCCGCTGTGGCAGTTTTATCTTACCAGGTACGTACGGCTTTACTTACATTACAGGGTTATGCGCAACACACAAGCCAGTTTCAGAAAGTGCAGAGTTATCTCTCCATTAAAAAAAAATATTGAAAACTAATAGTTGGTATCATGAATGATGACATTTTCTCTTATATCGGAGATAGCTGGAGTTTACTCGCCTGCTTGTTGTACGATGATGCTCAGCATTGATATCGTTTTACTGTAATGTTTTGTTAGAATCTCAGTCCACTGCGTGTGTCCAGTTCTGCATATATGTTTTAGATATGTCAAACTATTTAATCCCTTGGAGCATTGAGTCAAACTCTATGCCTTGAACTTTTTGCTGTGTAGCCTTTAATGTATTTGGATCCTGAGGCATCCAGTATAATAGTGGGTCTGTGGTAGGTGATCCCAATTTTACGCCGACATCATAAACCTCCGGCGTGTCAATATGTATTAATCTGTTTAAACTGATTTCAGACTGGCGAATCTGAACGTTGACTATTCAATCACACTGGCATTGGCATGTGCCCTCGCCGTAAAGTACGTCTTCTTTGACGCTGACACCAGTGAACCAATGATTAGCAGCAGCAGCACCTCAACATCAGATATCATGACTACGGCAGCAGAAACCTCTCAGATGTCTGCTGAGTGGGTTGCCACCAACGGTGAGTAAAAAGCACAGGCAGCTATATTGATCTGCCTCACCCTACCCCAGGGATTAGTGATGGTAATGCGGCATGTACTTCCCGCTTCTCTGTAGTAGTGAGACTCGACCATCCTGTCCTTGGCTAGTGTATGGAAATGGTCAATGAGTTGATGAAGTAGCTAACCCTGATAAAAAACTTCATTGATAGGACTATCGAAATTCATTGTTCTCTATAATTCTTGGCTCGGACATTCAGTTCCATCCTGGTTTTACCACACGCTGGTTGCCAACTTAGTAAGAGTTGTCTATTCCTGCATAGATAGCTGGTTAGATAATAACTCAGCGGTTCATTTTGGCCTGCATACATACAAAGAGTCGGCGTGTTGGCGGGTACTGGTAAATTTGTCACCTTTAAACTCAAAGCAAGACTGGGGAAAGTTAAGCAACTCAGTGGGTATGGTTTCTCAAGTTTTCTGAAAAAGCAAGAATTAACTGATCTAGGTTTCGTGGTTTCTTGTGGTAGGGATATCTCAGCTGATCTCAGCCTAATTTGCCATAAGTAAACCCACAATTTTTCTGGTAACTTTATTAATCTGACCAGTACACTGACCTCTCGCTGTGTATTGTGTTCAGGCAGTGGGGAGCCAGCTGAGACCGTGCCCGCCGAGGAACCCATCCCGGAGAAGAAGAGCATGTTTATGGTGGGTGACAGCAGCGATTCAGAGGACGAGAGTCCTCGCTACGCCACTGTCGCTGTGCAAACAGATCCGGTGGCCAATGATACTGAACTGGCAGTCACCGGCGCCTTCAAAACACCAAGAAGCCTGGAGGAGTGTGTCGCCGTGTTCAAATCAGACGTAAGTGTTAATGTGTCTCCTCAAATCAGCCTTAGGGTTACAGGTATCACATGTGTATTTCATCGTGTTTATGCTATAAACTTGAAAATGTATGGTATGTACATACAATGGGTTTCCATGGTTCGAACTCAATAGGTGCGAACCGAGTGGTGCGCACATAATGATGATTTGCACCACGGAAATACCTGGTTCGTACTGTATAAAGCAGTCTTTTGGTTTTGGAAGTTAAAACTTGTACTTCATCTGTGTACTCAATAGCCACCGAATTTTGCTACAAAGATAGATGGTTTGTAACTTTTCGGATGATGAAATGTCTTCGTTTATTGATACCATTACAAACATTCGAATTCATTTCGGACCGATTTTGGAAATATACTGGAGTAATCTGCAGAACAGTAAGCAGTATTTATTCCTCATAAAAAATATATATTTGATCGGTAGAAGACATCTCCTACCGGGGACTGGATCGAACCATGGAAACCGATCTCACTTTTAATTCGATCCAGGATGAACTCCCCCAGTTTGAACCATGGAAATCCAATGCAAGACTACGTAAAAGGCCTCAGGTGTGCCAAAGTTCAAATCTATCGAGTATTAAATCCTTTGATACTATTTTCTCTGAGTTCGACATACTCATTGACCTACGCTACCCATTTAAACCCTGGGCACATTTCCTGTGGGAAGGTGTACCAGAAAGATAAAAGCAAAAGCTCCACATACAGAGTCAACTTATGCAACTGCTAGGTATCCTGCATGTGGTACCCTCCATATATAGTGTGTTGGGTGGGATACTGGTCAACCATAAAGCCAAGGGGGCTTGAGTAGGGCAATAACCGCTTGGTTATTCGCGGGTTATTAGAGTTTATCCTTATGGGTTATCCTTAAAAGGTTATTGACAAGCGCAGTGCGATGGATCGACAGGCAGTGCTGTTTATTTAGGTGCCTATTATTTATAGGAGGGTCCGGCCGCTCTGACTGATGAAGAAGTATTATCTCTGGTACGTAGTCGTCACATTCCAGCGTATAAACTGGAGGCAGTTCTCGGACGTCCTGAGCGCGGAGTGGCAGTGAGACGCCAGCTTATCCTACCTGACCTGCCATCTATCACAGCACTGGATGACCTTCCTCATTGGTGCGTAAAGTTCACGCATGTCTGTAAGCTGCTATCGCAATCCTTAATACCTCGCAGTGATCTCTCCCACACGTCAGCTTCCGTTTGAGAGGAAACATTTAACATGACCTTTGACGACAGACCGCAGCAATTGTTCGATGTAATTCCGTCCGGATGGCTATCGTGGGTGTCAATTGGCAGAGGGTTGTCCAGTATTCGGTCCATATCTGCCGGGGGTGTGGAGAATTTTAACAGGAACCTGCCCAGGGAGAATTGATTGTGTATATTAAGTGCAGTCTGTGGGCGCCTACTGCCAACTATAACAGAGATCAAAATATGGTGTGATCTTCTGTAAAATTCTCGCTACTCTCAATTCAGAATAAACAAGGAGAAAATACCGAATGGCTTAACAAGTTTCCTTGGATCATGGTTGACGTGAAGCCGTCATTTATTTTGAAGGATGTTTGCAAGGGTCTCTCTCTGTTTTGAATAGAGTGATAATGACTTGCTCATTGTGTTGCAGCCATTATGACTATCGGCCAGTTGACGGGGCGTGTGCTGAGAATGTGATTGGGTACATGCCTGTCCCAGTGGGAGTAGCGGGGCCCCTGCTCCTGGATGGAAAGAAATACACAGTGCCTATGGCTACCACAGAGGGCTGTCTAATTGCTAGCACCAACAGAGGCTGTCGGGCTATAGCGGTAAGTCCGGTTTGTGTGTTCACTGCCTATAAAATGTAGTGCCAGCCTGCTGATGCCAGTCAGCTCAGTCATTTCTTTCTAAAGTAAGCGAAGTAAAGGATGTCCCCCTCATTATTACAGAGAATGGAGGCTATGTAGCAAGTCAGGTAATAACTCGCCTGGTAATAGACCAGGGAACATGGGAAGTTCATAATGCAAGTTGACCTGCCCGGGACCAGCTCACAGTATAGTTCAGCTGCTTGGTTGACATAATTGTTTTTTGCTCTGATCATCGTAGCTGTAATGCTAAACCGTACTATGTTTATTCCAGCAATCGGGTGGTGTTACAAGCTGCTTACTACGTGATGGTATGACTAGAGCGCCTGTAGTACGCCTGCCCTCAGCACTGCGTGCCAGCGAAGTGAAGCATTTCCTAGAGAGCACCGATGGGTTCGAGCTCCTTAAGGCTGAGTTTGACTCGACTACAAGGTAGGTCTCTTTACCTAAACCCCAGCTGCATCGAGTTATCAGCGAATCACATTGTGATATCATGAGTTCAAGGTCAAAACCCAGCAACTTTTCATGCGCTGGCCCCTGCCAACCCAAATGATTAAAAGCTAAGGATATATATCTGCTGTATAGGACAGTTAACCTTAGACAAATAAAGATAGTTCCCTGTTTGGTTGTCTGGGGAGCGTTGGTTCGCAGGGCAGTACGTTCGTTCGCAGGGCAGTACGTTCGTTCGCAGGGCAGTGCGTTCTTTCGCAGGGCAGTGCGTTCGTTCGCAGGGCAGTGCGTTCGTTCGCAGGGCAGTGCGTTCGTTCGCAGGGCAGTGCGTTCATTCGCAGGGCAGTACGTTCGTTCGCAGGGCAGTACGTTCGTTCGCAGGGCCGTACGTTCGTTCGCAGGGCAGTACGCCTGAGCGAAGATCAACTGAGGTTAGAAACAAATTCCTTGAGTTGGAAATGAAATAATGGTCACACGTGTCTGCTTTTGAACTGTTTCAGGTTTGGCCGACTGCAGTCGGTGAAGGCTGCCCAAGCGGGACGCAATCTCTACATTCGCTTTGTGTGTCAGCCAGGCGATGCCATGGGCATGAACATGGTGTCTAAAGGCTCGGAGAAGGCACTGCAGAAACTTACGGAGCTCAACGAGGATTTGGAGATAGTCGCTCTGTCCGGTAACTACTGTGTGGACAAGAAGCCGTCTGCCATTAACTGGTGAGTGATGCAGTTATAATAGAACCACTACACACTTACCCAGGGTAAAACCTTACATAGCTGGTATGCATATCTTTTGGATGGGCTGTACTGAGATGAGCAGACCACCCTTGGGAATTAGGTTATAAGAGGTATCCAGGTGATGAATGCTAGGTAACTGTGCACTGAGCAAAGATTATACCAAAATAATGATCTCCCATTTAAATCGATGGAAACAGGGGAGATGATGTGAGGGGCCCGCTGTGCCCGTCGCTGTACTTATTCGCCAAGAAAATAGTACTGTTGGATGCCAATCAACGACTGGGTAGACTGGTCGAGCAGTACTTCAGAGCCCCGGACTCAGCGATGCTGTATTTTTGCCACGCTCGACCATCGTATTATGTCTCTAGCAGCAGACCGTGTCACTTTGCAAAAACCGAGCCTAGTTTTTTCATTTTTACATAAGCAGCTGCAAGACCGTCCCTTTTCTGTTTATTTCTTGTCAAGTTAAGTTGTTGTGTCTGTGCTGACCCCTCTAGTTAAAGCCGGGCTAGTCTACCCAACGGAGGGAGTGAATGCAATGGGGTCTTTACGAAAACCGAGTCGAGTTCGTTATCTTGGTATAATCCTTGGCCACCGTATCTAACAGGATGGATTAGTACTCATTTCAATTCACGGTTACCCTTTCATTGACAATATTGAAAAAATCTTATCTATAATACTATGTTCCTGTAGAAACATATTTGTATTCCGGATTGCTATTAAATTAATTATTTTGTGCTAGCTACCAAAAATCCTTTATAGCGAGTGGTTATAGTGTGCCGTTATGTCTCCTTTAGGATTGAGGGCCGAGGTAAATCTGTTTGCTGTGAGGCAGTGATTCCGGCTAGCATTGTGCAGTCTGTTCTGAAAACCACTGTGCCGGCCCTGGTGGAACTTAATATCAGTAAAAATCTCATTGGCTCGGCTATGGCGGGCAGCATCGGCGGTAATAACGCTCACGCCTCTAACATTGTTGCGGCCGTCTTCATCGCCTGCGGACAGGTACGTCATTTATTTTGAGGCATAGGGGTATGTGCCGGATCGGCGTGACCATCCGATCACACATACCGGCGACGCGTGCCACAGAAATATTGTCTTCAGCATGATATTATAAATAACTACGTGTGGGTGTGATTCTGGGGATATATTGACCCGTAATAACAGCTGCTTTTAAATTACTTAATTGGTCTGTTTTTGTCTGCAGGATGCCGCACAAGTTGTCGGAAGTTCCAACTGTATAACACTGATGGAGGCAACCGGACCAACACACCAGGATCTTCTTATCAGCTGTACGATGCCCACCATAGAAGTGGGGACAATTGGCGGAGGTACAGTACTGCCACCACAGGCCGCCTGTCTGAGCATGCTCGGTATCAAAGGTACGTAAATTAAACTCCCCGGAACTTGAATACTTTTAGTCAACTGCCGGGTACCTACCCATTTTCACGCTGTTGCCTCATACTGATATGTAGATGTTGCCATATTTGTAGGCTCTTGCGTGGAATCGCCAGGTAGAAACGCACAGACATTAGCAAGGATTGTTTGCGCCTCTGTACTCGCAGGCGAGCTGTCCTTGATGTCGGCTCTGGCTGCCGGCCATCTCGTTAAAAGCCATCTGAAATACAACAGGTGAGGCACATCGTAGAGAGTCCCTAGGGATAGCACCTCCCCCCCCCCCCTACTGCCTTCACCTACCCCAG
>Ga0224501_10000820_pt1 | contig 24020 bp, 28 predicted proteins | sample SF_Oct11_sed_USG_4_FD_169105 | JGI IMG/M metagenome (GOLD analysis project Ga0224501, IMG submission 169105) | Sediment microbial communities from San Francisco Bay, California, United States - SF_Oct11_sed_USGS_8_1 | ecosystem: Environmental > Aquatic > Marine > Sediment | place: USA... | reverse complement strand
GGATGGGGTGGCTATGGTCCGGGTTGGGTTCCCGGCTATATGCCGCCTTCACCACCCGCCACACCTGACAACAACAACTAACGGAATTGGGGCCCGCACCCCGGGCCCCAGACTCATATGGCACCACAAGAGAACAACGAGATGGCCGAATACGGCAACGAAGAGCAGGACAGGAGCCGTAGCGCGGCGATGCTGGTCTATATTTTGATGTTGCTCGCACCGTTGTTTGGCGGGGTAACGGCCGTTATCGGGGTGATCCTTGCCTATGTCTACCGCGATGACTGCCCCGAGTGGCTGGCCGGTCACTTCCTGTTACAGATTCGTACCTTCTGGATCGGTTTTCTCTACTTCGGTATCAGCGTCATCACCATGATCATCCTTATCGGCAAACTGCTGATCCTGCTCGCCTTCATCTGGTACATGGTGCGCATCATCAGGGGGATCCGCGCCCTCAACCACCAGCGCCCCTATCCCAACCCCAGCAGCTGGGGCATTTAGGCAAAGAGGTTCCACAGCCCTAACAGACTCACCACCATTAGCCCTGCGCCAATCCAGCGCTTAAAGATCCGATCGTTTTTCAGGATTGCATCGTGAGTGCGCAGCCCCACCACATGCCCGATGGCCGCCACCGGCAATAATAGCAAGGCATTAAAGGTCTGAAGATCTACTCCCAGGGCGGCAAAGGCGGCCATCTTGATCGTCACCAGGGTGAACCAGAGGACGAACAGGGTATTGCGTAGCTGCTCTTTGGAGACATTGCGCATGTAAACCGCCACCATCAGTGGTGCACCGGTGAGTGAGGTGCCCGCCACATAGCCACCAAGCAGCAGCAGGGCGCGGTCGACATTCTTATTGTGACTCTCAATCGCCCGGTTCATCACCCAGATGAAGGCGTAGAAGAGGGTGACCGAGTAGATAAAGATCAACACCCACAGGGTTGGCAGTTGTATCAAGCCGAAAACACCGATCAGCGCCGCTGGCACAATAAAGGTTGCCGAGTGGCGCAGGTAGCCCCAGTCGACGTTATTCAACCGAGTTCTCAGGGTGATGCCGGAGAAGAAGAGCAGATGGGTGCCGATCAGCGGCAACCAGAATAACGGATCGGGATGGACGAAGAGCATCAGCGGCAGCCCCAGCGCGGCACCGCCAAAGCCGAGGCCGGAGCGCACGAAACCGGTCCAGATAAAGATCAGGGCGGTGAACAGTAACTGAGTAGTGGTAAATTCAAGCAGCATGGGTCATTCCGGCGTCGGGCGGCACTATACACCATTCACTATTACTGGACAGGCTCACTTGCCAAACCTGTTGGATGCGTTAACCTCATACTCCAGATTATCAACATAGATAGAGACCATGTTACTCGTTATCTCCCCCGCCAAGACCCTCGACTATGACACGAAGCCGAAGACCAAAACCTTCACCGTGCCGGACTATCTGGATGAGTCGCAGCAGTTAATCGACCGTGCCCGCCACTGGTCCGCCCTCGATATCGCCGAGGTGATGCAGGTGAGCATGAAGATAGCCGAGCTCAATTTTGACCGCTTCGAGGCGTGGCACACCCCCTTTACCCCGGAGAATGCCAAGCAGGCAGTGCTCGCCTTTAAGGGAGATGTCTATACCGGGCTCGACGCGGAGAGCTTTAGGGCAGGTGACTTCAAGTTTGCACAGAAACACCTGCGTATCCTCTCTGGCCTCTACGGCCTGTTGCGCCCGCTGGATCTGATGCAACCCTACCGCCTGGAGATGGGCCGCAAGGTCGATACCACGCGGGGAAGAAATCTCTATGAGTTCTGGGGTAACACCATTACCGAAGGGCTCAACAAACAGCTTAAGTCATTAAAGTCGCCTTACCTTATTAATCTTGCATCCAGCGAGTACTTCAAGGCGGTAAAACCTAAGCTACTGGATGGGGAGATCATCACCCCAGAGTTCAGGGACTGGAAGAGCGGCCAGTACAAGATGATGGGGGTCTACGCCAAGAATGCGCGCGGCCAGCTCAGCCGCTATGTGATCCAGAACCAGTTCACCGATCCGGAGGCGATGAAGGGGTTCGATGTTGACGGCTACGCCTACAACGAAGAGATGAGCAGCACCAATAAGTGGGTCTTTACTCGTAGAATGTAACCTAACCTAGCCTTTCTGTTATAGTGACTGACCAAACAATAACGCACCCGCAGAGCGCGCGAATAGATGAACAATGGGGGAATACCGATGAATAACAGTCACCTTGCACTACTCACACTACTTGCATCGACCACACTCTTTAGCGCCTGTCAGCAGGAGGTAGAGCCCCCCCCTGCCACAAGTGCTGCCCAGCCTAACGTTGTTGATCTGGTACCAGCCATACAGCCCGCACCCAGCCCCGCTATGGCCAATGGGCTGGCCACCGGCACGGTGGTGGAGACCCTGGAGGCCGCCGGTTACACCTACGTTAAGGTCGATGTAGGTGGTCAGGAGCTCTGGGCCGCCGGGCCGGTGACCCCACTGAACGCCGGGGACACCATCACCTTCAGCACCCTGATCCCGATGAAGAACTTCCACAGCAAGGCGATGAATCGCGACTTTGAGACCCTCTACTTTGTCGATGGCTTCTCCACCCTCAACTCTGCAGGGGGCGGTGGCAGTGCCCATGGCACCATGGCTACACCCGCAGCCCCTGCTGCACCGGCCGCTAAAGTTGAGAATATCGCCAAAATCGAAGGCGGCTATACTATCGCTGAGGCACTGTCACAGAGCAAGAGCCTGGCCGGCAAACCGATCAAGGTGCGTGGCCAGGTGACCAAATATACCCCCGGGATCATGCGCAAGAACTGGATCCACCTTGAAGATGGCAGCGGTGACAAAGACCTGATCGTTACCACCACCGGAACCGCCGCTGTAGGATCTGTGATCGTGGCCGAAGGGGCACTGTCACTGGATCGTGACTTTGGTATGGGTTACTTCTATGAAGTATTGATGGAGGATGCCACCGTCACTGCCGAGTAGGCCCCACCAGTAGGCCCTCCTCGCCCCGCTCAATCCTCCCCTGAGCGGGGTATTCTCCATAAAGCTTGACCCCGGTCACAGAACCGCCTCCCAATCAGTCACATATAGGGGAAACCCCTATTGTTTATTAGCATACAACCATTATCTAATGGACATCTCATCACGCCACCCCCCCTAACTGAAGAGGTGACAACAATGCTCTATTTTGATGCTTTGACGATCGGCGGTCTGGTTATGGTTGCGGCGACAGCCCTTTTTCTGGTTCGCACCTGCATGACCCAGGGCTGCAGCCGCTGCAACTGCGACTAATTTCCCTGTTCGCTAGCCTCGTCCACCGAGGTTGGCAAGAAAGCCCTCTACCCCGTAGCGGCTAACCAGCTGCGCCAGTTCATTCCGATAGTGACCAACGGCACTTACGCCGTTGGCCGCTACGTCGTAAACCTTCCAGCCGTCATTGCCTCGATAGAGCTTAAAGTCGAGCTGCACCGGATAGTTATCGGTCCCATATACCCGCATCCCAAGGGTGACGTTACCTCGACGTGGATTACCGCGCGGCCGTAGATATTCGATACGACTGTGCTTGTAACCGCTCAACTGCTCGGCCATCGCCTGCAGAAAGCGCTCCTTGAGCATAGCCGCTAGCTGCAGGCGCTGCTCCGGGTTTAGATAACGGTTAAGTGATCCGGCAGACCACATCGCCATGCGATTAAAGTCGAAATAGGGGACGATCTCCTGCTCCAGAAAGGCGCGCAACTGTGCCGGGGGCACACCCTGATTCTCTCCCAGATAACCGGTCAGGGTCTCAATCCCCCGCTGCAGCACGCGGGCAGGCTCCTCAAGCCCCGCCGTCTCCTGCTGTGGAGGCGGATAGTAACCAGCCGCCTGTGCCATAACCGGTAACCACCACAACACGAGTAACAGACTCAATCTTTTCATATCCCCTCTCTCCCTCTTCACAATTTTTTATGCCTACTGGAGCTTAACACTCTCAAGCAATTCGGCAAGCCTCATCAAACGTCAGGCGTGGACCGCGTGGATAGAGCTGCTCCTCACTGCCATAACCGATACCACAGATGAAATTGGCCTTTATCTTGCCGTCAGGAAAAAACTCCGCCTCCAGGGCCGGATAGTCAAATCCGGACATCGGGCCACAATCGAGCCCGAGGCTGCGCGCAGCAATGACAAAATATCCGCCCTGCAGTGAGCTGTTGCGTATCGCATTTTCGGCGATCTTTTCCGGTTTACCGACAAACCAGGAGCGGGCATCGGTGTGTGGGAAGAGCTTTGGCAACTGCTCATAAAACTCCATATCCATGCCGATAATCGCCACCACCGGTGCGCTCATCGCCTTCTCCACATTGCCCTCGGCCAGGCAGGGGATGAGACGTTGCTTCGCCTCTTCGCTCTTTACAAAGATGATACGCGCCGGACAGCTATTGGCCGCCGTTGGCCCCCACTTCATCAGCTCGTAGAGCCGTTTGAGCAGCTCATCGCTCACCTCGCTCTCCAGCCAGCGGTTATAACTGCGCGCCTCGGTAAATAGCTGTGTGACAGCTGTATCACTTAGTGGATCTCTCATCGTCTCTCCGGATTAGTGTGTAAAGGGTTTCGCCTATTGTTGTGATCATTGTCATTCGCTTCAAGGGTGCCGTTCCCTCTTTCTGCCGCTACACTAGCAACTTTCAGACTGTGTGAGTCGTCATGCCCGTCACCAAACTCTCTGCACCACAGAGCGAAGCGGAATTAATGCAGCGCGCCAATCTTCTGGCTGGCCGTGCTCTGGGGGATATTGCCGCACAGTTGCAGATCGCCGCTCCTGAAAATTTGCGTCGCCACAAGGGCTGGGTTGGGCAGCTCCTGGAACTCGCCCTGGGGGCAGACGCAGACTCCCTTCCCGAACCCGACTTTAGGTCGATCGGTGTTGAACTCAAAACTCTGCCGATTGGTCGCGATGGCAAACCGCGCGAATCGACCTACGTCTGCACCGTTCCCCTGGATGGCAGACTGGAACCCGAGTGGGGCGAGAGCTGGCTATGTCGCAAACTCTCACGGGTCCTCTGGTTGCCGGTAGAGGCGGAACCCGATCTGCCCCTTTCGCTGCGGCGTGTTGGCTGCCCCCTGCTGTGGAGCCCAAATGATGATGAAGCAGAGGCACTACGACTCGACTGGGAGGAGCTGGGTGAGATGATACGCATCGGTGAGCTGGAGTCGATCACCGCTCGTATGGGTACGGTATTACAGATCCGTCCCAAGGCGGCCAACTCAAGGGTGACCTGTGAGAGCGTCGGTGCGGATGGCGAGGTGATCACCACCCACCCGCGTGGATTCTATCTCAGACCCACGTTCACCCATTCGATCCTGCAACGCTATACACTGAGCTGAGGTTAAGTAATAGAAAAAGGGGGCCGAGTGGCCCCCTGTTTCTTCGCCAGACGCGAACCCCGTCAGGCCGCCTGTAACATCTTGAACAGTTCATCCTTTAACGCCAGGCGCTTTTTCTTCACCTCCTCAAGATAGTCATCGGAGGGGGTCTCAACACCCTGTTCGATACGATGCACCTCATGGTCAACCTCATGGTACTCATCAAACAGCCTGGCAAAATGGGCGTTATGGGTCTTCAACTCGTGAATTTTATCTTTGTACTCTGGTAGTTCATGGATCAAATCGTGGTGTTCACCGAACATGGGGGGTACCTCCGGTATCTGGCCCGAAACCTGCTGCTCTACAGTAGTTCTCAGGCGTGAAAAAGCTGGGGCGCAATGGTAACGTTATTTACCGAATCGGTGAATCCATTAATGGAGATACCAGGCAATAGCGATGCCACAGAGTGTAAGCACTATCGCTAGACGCATGACAAAACGAAAACGACAGTTAATGGAGCTCGCGCACTCCTTCCCCTTCTCCAGCATGATATTTCTCCCCCCGGTCGAGCGTTGTGATCTGATTCAGGTATCGTTATTTTTTAGATTCAATCTACATTATAGTCTCACCCACCCCTCTCAGGCCAACATCGTCACTCCATTCATCTTTCCCAGGCCACACACCCCAAACAAAAAAGGCCGGGCACCTCGCGGGGCCCGGCCTTTTCATTTGCAGTAACGTCAGCGTTACAGCTTGTCGGCGTTACCTGCCAGATACTCGGCAACACCGTCAGGGGTGGCCTTCATACCCTTGTCACCCTTGTTCCAGCCAGCGGGGCAAACCTCGCCATGCTCCTCGGTGAACTGCAGGGCGTCGATCATGCGCAGCATCTCGTCGATGTTACGACCCAACGGCAGGTCATTGACTACCTGATGGCGGACATTGCCAGCGGTATCGATGAGGAAGGAGGCGCGGAAGGCAACACCGGCCTTCGGATGCTCTACGTCATAGGCCTGACAGATACCGTGGTTGATGTCGGCAACCAGCGGGTAGCCCACCTGACCGATACCACCATTGTTGATGGGGGTGTTGCGCCAGGCGTTGTGGGTGTAGTGGGAGTCGATAGAGACGCCGATCACCTCAACGTTGCGGCTCTTGAACTCATCAAGACGGTGATCGAAGGCAATCAGCTCAGAAGGGCAGACGAAGGTAAAGTCGAGCGGATAGAAGAAGAGCACCGCGTACTTGCCCTTGGTGGCCTCTTTCAGGTTGAAGTTAGGAACAATCTCGCCACTGCCCAGGACAGCATTTGCGGTAAAGTCGGGAGCCTCGCGGCCTACCAGTACGCCCATGGTATTTCTCCTTGAATAGGTAAATTAGACGATAAACAACCAATAATTTAAGTCGGGATATACTACGCGCTGCCCGCTGCTGGATCAATACGAAGTGGCGAACCTGCCACATACGCCTCTGTATGACATCGTCCTTATGAGGTGTGAATACGCCGCAGAATCTCCATCAACAACGCCCCGTCCGCCGGTGTCAGCGAGTGATCTGCCCCCACCGGTAGTGAGGTGGCCTTGCCCCGCAGTGGCATCACGTTATTCATATCCTGACTCCACTCAGGGACAATAATATCCCCCATACCAAAGAGACCACCCCCCTTACGAACCACCGAGACATATTTCGACTCTGGGTGGGGCTGACGATTGAGCCAGAAGATAAGGTTCCCCGGTTGCTCACGCATCAGGTCGTGATAGAGCCCCTGTGAGCGGTTCAGGGTATCGGCCCCCACCATTGGGGCCATCCAGCTGAGGGGGCTCTGCCCCATCATCCGTCCCGCCTCCGCGGTACCGGTGCCCAGGTGGGGGGAGGCGAAAGTGATAAGCCCTCTAATACGCACCTTGGGGTGCTGCACCATGTAGAGTCGTGCCACCACGCCGCCAGCGGAGTGACCCACAAGATAGAGCGACTCCCCCTCATGGCGGGCCCGCACATAGGCCATAAAACGCTCCATTTGCTGGGCCTGGACCAACAGTGGAGCCTCCACCGCCAGGGCCACGGTGTAGAAGCTCTTTGCCGCCTTCCCCTCGGGGCCAAAACGGCGCACCCCGTCAGGGCCATCGATAAGTTGTCCACCATCCTGCCAGCCCGCCTGCACCATCGCCACGCTGGCACCACTGCTACGCCACGGGTCGTCATAGGCAAGATAGCCCTGCAGCAGCACCATCGCCTCGGCAGCCGCCAGGCCAGGTAGCCACAGCGCCAACAGGAGAATATATTTTGCTTTCATCGTAATTACCTCCGCTGTTTTGCCCGCTCTACTGTGAATCGCCACGGGAAAATGATGAAAACCGCATCCTATACATGCCTGTGCTTATCGTAAACATCCTTGATCTTTGCCTGGGCGCGCATCAGCGCTGCTACAACCTCAGGGTCAAAGTGTTTACCGGCCTCATCTGCCATCACCTTGAGCGCACTCTCCACCGACCATGCCTCCTTGTAGGGGCGTCTGGAGGTAAGTGCATCAAAGACATCTGCGGCCGCGACAATACGTGCCGTAAGGGGGATATCCTCCCCCTTAAGGCCGTGTGGGTAACCACTCCCATCGAACTTTTCGTGATGAGCCTCAGCAATTTCGATCCCGATCTGAAACATAGAGTGGCCCACCGCTTTCATCTGTGCGTCACAACGGCGTAATACCTCGGCACCAATCAACGGGTGCAGTTCCATCTCTCTACGTTCATCACCATCCAACTGGCTGGGTTTAAGCAGGATGCGGTCCTCTATACCCACCTTGCCAATATCATGCATCGGTGCAAAACGCAGAATGTCGCGCACCAGATCGCCATCAATCTTTCCTGCATATGGACCCTCACGCCGCATCTCTTCGGCAATAATGGCTGAGTACCTCGCCATGCGTAGCAGGTGATCACCCGTCTCCGGGTCGCGGCTTTCGGCCAACTTGGCAAGACCGCTAATGGCAGAGATCACCAGATTCTCGGTCACCACCGTCCTCTCGAAACTGTTGCCAACCTGACCGGCGATATTGTCCAGCAACTCCAGATGATCTCGATTGTAGGCACCGCTCTCCTGCGCTGCGAAAACAAGCAGTGCCGACCATTCTCCCTTACCCCCGAGGGGATAGATCAGCGCCGAATGGTATCCCGCTTCACGAAGCCTGCTAGCAAACTGAGCCTGGGGATTCTCAGACGCCACGGTTACCAGATCATCGAGCTGTAGTGGCTTACCCTGCTCCAGCGCCTGAATCAATAAAGAACCCTCAGCGGCAAAGCTCTCTCCCTCAGCAGCAACCTTTTTTCCCTCGGCATAGCATCGATCCAGCACAAGCAGCTCACCACTTGCATCCCTGGTCAACATTCCAACCCACTGTAGTGGCAGCAAGGAACGAAACTCATCGAAGACAAATCGCAAACTCTCCTCAACAGTTGAGGCACTATTTATCCTTTCACTAAGACGAAACAGGGAGTACAACCGACACGAGAGAGTATTAAAGGCCTTTGCAATCTGACCAATCTCGTTGTTGCCCTCTACCGTAAGCTGAAAGCCAAACTCACCCTGCGTAATACGGTTAATTCCCTCCAGAGTGCTCCGTAGAGGTCGACTAAAGGTAAGTGTAAAGAGGGTCAACAGGACCACGATAATCATTACCAGGCCGCCCAGTGCAATTTTGTCATACAGGGCTATCAGGCGCATTTTTCCCTCCATCATGCTCTGGAATGCACCACTGAGATTCCCCGATACCGTTATAAGATGAGCCTCATTTGCAATGATGTAATCGGCCATCGCACGACTGCCCCCGGCTAATTGAGCAACCTCCATACCCTGGCGAAATTCTCGCCATGTTGTTGCTGTGAGATTGAGCTGGCCAATTGACTGTTCATCCCAGGAACAGGTAAGGGGGTCGCTGCGGCCTGTCAGTTCGGGTTCCAGCAGACGATTCGAAAGTGAACTTACAATAAGTTCGTAGCGCTTACTTTGATCAGCGATGGCCTCCTCATAACGACTGTCATCAACACCCTCGCGATAGCGTAGACTCTGCTCTCCTATGGTTCGTGCGATGGCATGTAGTTGCCCGGACAGATTGAGTATCACATAGTCATGTTTGCGCAGATCCAGCTCATAGAGGGTAAAACCGACACTGCCTGCAGAGACGACAAACAACAGCAACATCGACGCACGCAGCTGTGCATTGAGTGAACGTGGCAACATCCTCTTATCTCCAGAGATCTGAAACGCAACACCATCATAGGTGCCAAACCTCACAAAAGGTTCACTCAATCATGACAAATCAACACAATCTGCCTTCAGTTCATATCATGAACCACGTTATATGCAGGAAATATTCAATAGAAAATAACGACTCACCATCAGATATTAGGGCCTCCTCCGCAATCCCGACTATTTCACTAATAGCCGGTAGAAAACTTAATATATTCAGCAAAAAAAAGCCCCACTCTAGGCGGGGCAACAAGGAGGAGTACTACGAGGAGAACACTAATTACGGTGAATCACGCTGCAAGCGAGTGTGATAACTCGCTGCTCACTTGAGCCATATTGCTGAAGTACTGCCAGCGCTCCGCCCAGCGTCGAATCTGTAATTCGTCGGCCATAGCCGTAGCGCCTTCAGAGAGAATTTCACGTGACAGGAGGTTGAGTTCGGCATCGAGCAGGGCAAAGTAATTAATCAGAGATCCGCGACCCTGATAGCTGTTTACCCCTCTCCCGGCGAGCAGTTGCGCAACCGACCAGGCCTTCTCAGCACGCCACTGCGGACGGCAGACCTGCACCATTCCGGCCAGGCGCCCTGCGCGTACAAGGTCACTCAGCATCTTGCTTGATGTCGTTAAATTATCTGTATTCGGTTGCATTGGCGAGGATTCCTCTAACCCATCATTAGGATAAAGCTTAAGGAAAATCGCTTCGGCCATCTGTCACCCAGAGTCCCTGTTTATTGTGGTGGTTACTCCTACAGCCAATAAATGGCCGTCGGCATCTCATCACTCCACTCAGGATATCTTTTCAAACACCAGATCCCACACCCCGTGGCCCAGGCGCAGACCGCGTCGTTCAAACTTGGTCTCGGGTCGATAGTCGGGTTTGGCCACGTAGTCACCCGTCTTAGAGAGATTGTGGAACCCCTCTGCGTCATTCAGCACATCGCGCATCCACTCGGCGTAGTGCTCCCAGTCGGTGGCCATGTGCAGGCGGCCCCCCAACCTTAGCTTGCTGCGCACCAGCTGCGCCCAGGCGGGATTGACCTGACGGCGCTTGTGGTGCCTCTTCTTGTGCCATGGGTCGGGAAAGAAGAGGTAGAGGGCGTCGAGCGAGCCGTCCGGGAGCTGCCGCTGCATGATCTCCACCGCATCCTCGCTCATCACCCGCAGGTTGATGAGCCCCTGCTCCTCGATAAGCTGCAGCAGGTGGCCGACACCGGGGCGGTGCACCTCGATCCCCAGGTAGTCGTTCTCGGGGTGGTTTCTCGCGATCTCGGCGAGCGACTCGCCGTTGCCGAAGCCAATCTCCAGAATACGCGGCGCCGTACGGCCGAAGATGGCATCCAGGTCGAGCATCTCGTCATCCTGTACGATGCCGAACCTGGGGAAGAGCTCATCCATCGCCCGCTGCTGACCGGGCGTGAGGCGTCCCTCGCGACGAACGAAGGAGCGGATGCGGCGCAGGAAGGGGGTCTCATTCATGGCAAAATAAAAACCGGGTTACCCCGGTCTGGATGCGCGTTAGAAAAAGGTACCGTCAATGGGGCTGGAGGCGGAGGCGTAGCGCTTGCGCGGGATGCGCCCGGCCTTGAAGGCTTCGCGCCCCGCCTCCACCGCCTTCTTCATCGCCGAGGCCATTAGCACCGGGTTTTTGGCACTGGCGATGGCGGTGTTCATCAGCACCCCGTCGATGCCGAGCTCCATCGCGAAGGCGGCATCCGAGGCGGTGCCGACCCCGGCGTCGACCAGGATCGGCACCTTGGCGTTCTCGACGATGGTGAGGATGTTGTAGGGGTTCTGTACCCCGAGACCGGAGCCGATGGGGGCGGCCAGCGGCATCACCGCGCAGCAGCCGATCTCCTCCAGTCGCCTGGCGAGGATCGGGTCGTCGGAGGTGTAGACCATCACGTCGAAGCCATCTTTCACCAGGGTCTCCGCCGCCTCCAGGGTGGCGGTGACATCGGGGTAGAGGGTCTGCTGGTCGCCGAGCACCTCGAGCTTAACCAGCTTGTGACCGTCGAGCAGCTCACGCGCCAGGCGGCAGGTGCGCACCGCGTCCTCGGCGGTGTAGCAGCCAGCGGTGTTGGGCAGGATGGTGTACTTTTCAGGTGGCAGTACGTCGAGCAGGTTGGGCTGGGAGGGGTCCTGACCGATGTTGGAGCGGCGGATCGCCACTGTGACGATCTCGGCCCCGGCCGCCTCGGTGGCAAGACGTGTCTCCTCCAGGTCCTTGTACTTGCCGGTACCGGTAAGGAGGCGTGAGGCGTACTCCACGCCGGCGATGATCAGCGGGTCGTTGTTCTGTGGCATGTGGGATTCCTGCTCTATATTTGATTCGGTAGGCCGAAAAGTGGTGGGATTATAGCGCACCCCCGCCGATGGCGTGGACGATCTCCACCTTGTCATCGGCATTGAGAGTGATATCGCCATAGCTCGAACGCGGCACAATCTCACGGTTCAGCTCCATTGCGATGCGCCTGCCACCAAGACCAAGCTCTTCCACCAGTTGCGCAGCGCTGCAGTTGTCGGGCACCTGGCGTGCCTCTCCGTTCAGATAGATGTTCATGGGCGCAAAGACTAGCTTTTTCGTTGGGACGAGGTCAATGGTGAGTTGAAATTGGCCGAATCTGCACCTAGATAGCCCTTATAAACCAAGTTTTGAGACCAGGCATAGCGAATGCTGCTTAAACAAATATCGACCAAATACTCATGAGCACACCCTCATTCAGGCTGCCGGAACAGCACTTTCCCGGCTCAGACTCCTTCGATACCCGCGCTAGCGCTGTGCGCCGGTGGGTCGAGCAGTTGCCTGTGGGGCACACGGGTAAAACCGCACAGCATATCTACGAAATGCTCTATGAGGTAAACCGGCTTCAACTTTCTGCCTCTGAGCGGTTTGAATTATTAATGCTGGTGGAGCCGGTTTCGATCTCGATCCTCGACAATCTGACACGTCACTATACCGGTATGTCCTTTCCGCTACAGGCCAAAAGCATTCGGGTGGCACAGTTTTCCAACAGGCTATTGCAGGAGCTTATCACCGCTTACCACGCCACGCTGGAGAGTGAGGAGAGTTCATCCTGGCTCTTCCGCATGACCCACAACCATATGTGGGCCGCCTCCATTCATCGGCTCATCTATTTTCTCAACCGCCTGCTCTGCAATTATCGTCATATTCATCGCCCCGCCCCTGCCGGGCTGTGGCAAGCGATTCATAAATTATATATCTCGGCACGTAATCACGGTCGCCTTGACGAGATAGTCAGTCGGCCAGATGGCAGTGAATCTACCATTGATGACGAGTATAAACGTGCCCTGTTACTATCGATGATCGAGCCACATCTCTTTCGTCCGAGTCAGAATGTGGAACTTCAGGCGACCATGTCATACTGGGTTGGGCTAGTGAAGCTGCTCGATTCAAAACATCGCCCAGATGGTTTGATGAGCTATTGCATTCGTGTTGATCACGACGAACCCCATACCATCCTTACCGACAGCTGTTGTGATGCCTGTGATCATAATCAGGTTGGATTTTTGCTCGACATGAGCCTGATAAACCAAACCATCATTAGGCATATTGAGCGTATGGGAAATGATGACGGTGTATACCTGGAGGGTGGTGTCTATACCATCTCCCGCGAAACACTGGAAACCCTGCTTCTCTGTTGGCGCCTGCCTGACGCCATTCGTCATGAGCGAGTCAGAAAAGAGCATGTGGTTGAGATTGCCATTGGTATGAGCGTCGTTCATGCACTGCTCCACGGTAAGGCCGGGGCATCTGCACAAGGGATCAATGATCAGAACATTAGTGAGAGTTACCAATCCCTGAGCATTGCTACTGAAGATGCAAAGGATGCCTCGCAACTGTGGCAAAAGCAGGCATTACGTGAGGAACAGGGCTACGATGTCTGGGACTCCATCTTCTACGCCACCGAGGTCACGCCAAAGAGCTGGGTCACAGAATGTAAACAACGAGACGCCAAATTCATTACTGCACTGCAAACCAACTACAACGATAATGGCTATGGCATTCTTATTGAGCGGACATTGAATGATCCCGTTCAGGTCGGTGAGCTGATCGGTTATCGCGCTTCGCCCCACGCCTCTGTCGAACTATGTGTAGTGCGATGGCTTCGCGAGTCAAACAAGGCCATCACGCTGGGGCTGAAGCGCCTGGCGGCCACTGTAGAGGCTGTGCTTGTGAGAATAGATACAGGCGATCAAAAAACCTCACTCTACTGTCTCCTCGGTATTGGCGAGGATCAGATACCCCTGCTCTTTATCCCCTACCTGCCAAACATTCGAAAAAAGAAGATCTACCTGGCCGTAGACAAAAAAGAGGTGCCGATCTTACTACACGACAAGGTCACCCTCTCTCCCCTTTTTGAGGCCTATCACTTCGCTACCGCCGCCGTTACACAGAACACCATCAATACGGAAGAGAGAGCATGTCACTAGAAGAGTTCAACTCACGCATGCACACAATCACCACAAACCCCACCCCCATCCGACATCAGCCCGAGGGAAAAGACGATTTCTCAGATCTCTGGAATTCGCTCTAAAGCAGGTGTTAGAATCGCACCCCATGCGGGTGTAGTTCAATGGTAGAACTTCAGCTTCCCAAGCTGACTACGTGGGTTCGATTCCCATCACCCGCTCCATCTTATCCCGTTCTTTCTGACAGCTCTCCACCGCTTTTCTGAGTGGGTTGATTCACCAAAACACCCCATTCAGCTTCCGTTCAGCCTCTCTTCTTTACTATGCCCCACACCGGCAAAACTGCTACCAGACAATGGAGAGAGCCATGAAAGTCCTGACTATTTCACTGCTGCTTACTACAGCCGCCCTGAGTGGTTGCCACACTACGGCTATCCGCACCTCGTTGTCCTTTGAGACCCCACTTCTTATTGGCGGCCACCACCATCGCCATAGCAAGACCGTCACGGTACACCCTCACAACCATGGGCATCACCGCGTACACCGTTAATCTCATTTTGACCTGTAAGTTGTTCAGCTCTGGTTCAGCCTCTACTGGCTACTCTGGAGCCGAAACTTAGGGGAGTACTCCCACAACCCATTGAAGAAGGAGGCACACCATGAACGAATTAGCTCTGATTATCGGACTCACGCTGGCCACTGTGCTACCACAGACCCTGCTTACTCGAGGGGATAACGCTGTGAGTTCTCCACAACAGCTTCACCACAGTGAGGACTGGTATCTTCTTCAGCATCGGTTATCTCGTCCTAACGGTTATCAGCCATTGTCACGTCAACGTAATAACAGCAATTCTGTCATCTATCTGTAACAGGAGAATAGTCATGAAAAAGACCACCTTAATCGTTCCACTACTGGCTTCATTAATTGCCGCTCCGGCCATCGCCGGGCACGGTCATGGTCATGAACGCGGACACCACAAGGGGAAGCATCACCGCCACGACAGTGTTGTGGTTATGGCAAGGGTGGTTCGTGTTCAACCCATTATTGATGTTGTACAGCTACCACAACAACGTCGCGAGTGCTGGAATGAGCAGGTTACTGGTACCGCTACACACCACTCCAACGATGGTATGTTGGTAGGGGCCATTCTGGGCGGTGTTATCGGCCACAACATTGGCCACGGTAGCCAGCGTGATGTAACCAGAACCGCTGGTACCATTATCGGTGCCACCATCGGTCACCAGAATGATCGCCACTACCAGCAACCCGTTACCTACACCGAGCAGCGCTGCTCACAGCACACCGATTATGTTAGTGAGGAACAGATCCGCGGCTACCGGGTAACCTACCACTATCAGGGTGAACGCTACACGACCCGTATGGATCACGATCCAGGCAGCCATGTCCAGATCAGGGTTTCACACCGTCTGCTGGATTAATCGGTGTCACTGAGTGTACCCTTTAGCTAATCCACGGGCCTTTGAAGAGCGATACCATGAGTCGTCTGTATCTTGTCATCCCTTTGCTGTTACTCTCACTCACCGCCTCTGCACAGGTGTGGCACCCTTCTCTACACCTGGCGCAGAATGGAAGTATCGCAGTAGAGGGGGCATCGGGCGATTCATCAGCAAGGCTTTCACCCACACTGGATGAAGCAGTCGAGCAGGTAAGGCGCGAGAGCGGCGGGCGGGTACTCTCTGCCACAACGACCGACAGTAACGGCCGACCAGTTCACCGCATTAAGCTACTTACCTCACAAAAACAGGTGCAGATCCGCGAGATCGAGGCCTCATACTCCCATTAGTACTATGCGTATCCTGATCATCGAAGACGAGGAGTTTCTACGCAATCAGGTGGTAGAGCGTTTACGGGCCGAAGGCTATACCGTTGACGATTGCGGTGATGGCAAAGAGGGGCTCTTTCTTGCCAGTGAGTATCCACTGGATCTGGCCGTCGTTGATCTGGGTCTACCCGGTATCCCGGGGCTTGAAATCATCCAGCAGCTTCGTAAGAGCGGTCACACCCTGCCGATCCTGATCCTCACCGCCCGTGGCAAATGGGAGGAGAAGGTGACAGGACTGGAGGCCGGTGCCGATGACTATCTGGTCAAGCCCTTCCATATGGAGGAGTTACTGGCCCGCATCAAGGCGCTGTTACGACGCGCCAGCACTAATGGGGTAGAGGCGTTACATTTCGGCCCCATCTCCCTTGAGGCGGCCACCCAAAAAGTTACCCTTGATGGTGAGCCTGTTGAGCTTACCGCCTTCGAGTACCGCCTGCTCGACTATCTGGCCCGCCACCGCGACAAGGTGGTGCCCAAGAGCGAACTGGCCGACTACCTCTATCCCCATGAGGAGGATCGTGACAGTAACGTCATAGAGGTGCTTATTGGGCGATTGCGTCGCAAGCTCGACCCACTCAATCAGCTCCAACCCATTGAGACCCTGCGCGGTCGTGGCTACCGCTTTACCCTGGAGAGCTCATGATCTCGCTGACCAGCCGAGTCACCCTTACCGGTGCGCTGGTTCTTACCACCTTCATCGCCCTCACTGCCCTGGCGCTGGAGCAGGCCTTTGAGCAGAGCGCCCACTCCGCCGAGCGTGAGCGCCTCTTCGCCCAGCTCTATCTGGTAATGGCGGCCGCCGAGGTGAGTGACAGTGGAATGCTGGCGATGCCCGGCCACCTCCCTGAGGTGCGCCTGGAGCTACCCGCCTCCGGTCTCTACGCCCGAATCGACCCCCCTGAGGGTGAGTCACTGTGGCACTCCCCCTCTGCTATCGGTCTAACTCTCCCCTCGCCGCCCAGAGAGATTGGCGATGGTGAGTACTTTCACCGACTCCCTTTCAACGGTGACAACTACTTTCTCGCCGCCCTTGCCATTGAGTGGGAGACCCTCGACGGCCCGCTACCGATGGTCTTCAGTGTGCTGGAAGATAGCGCCGGTTTTGAGCTACAGATGCGCAACTACCGCCATACCCTTTGGGGCTGGCTCGCTGCCATGGCCATCATCGCCCTGTTGGCCCTGATCGCCGCTCTAGTCTGGGGCCTTCGACCGCTGCGTACCGTTGCCTCGGAGGTACGAGCCATAGAGAGTGGCGAGCAGGAGGTACTGAGCAGTAACTATCCCCGAGAGGTCAAACGCCTGAGTGATAACATCAATACCCTGCTCAACCATGAGCATGCCCAGCAGTTACGCTACAGAAATGCCCTGGGAGATCTCGCCCACAGCCTCAAGACACCACTGGCAGTACTTCGTGCCCTGGCCGACAAGGTTGGTGAACACTCACCCACCCTGCATGAGCAGGTCGATCGTATGGACAACATCGTTCAGTACCAGTTGCAACGCGCCGCAACCGCAGGCCGTTCAGCGCTTGCAGCCCCGCTCCCTGTCAAACCCGTGGTAGAGCGCCTCATCACTACTTTACAGAAGGTCTACCACTATAAATCCGTACAACTCGACTCTTCAGTCGATGATTCGGTGCTGTTTCGTGGTGATGAGGGGGACCTGATGGAGCTGCTCGGCAACCTGCTCGATAACGCCTTTAAATGGTCACACTCCAGAGTGGTCCTTGAGGTCGCCCATGAGGGGAGGGTGGTGCTCATCCGTGTTGCCGATGATGGGCCGGGAATACCGGACGAACAGGCAGAAAGGGTATTACAACGGGGTGTCAGGCTTGATGAGGCGACCCCTGGACACGGCATTGGCCTGCCGATGGTACGAGATATTGTTGAGGCCTACGGTGGGAGCATCCTCATCGAACACTCCCCATTGGGTGGGGCACTTTTTCGGTTACAGCTCCCCGCGGGCTAAACAGACTCTACGACAGGCCGATCTCCTGCATCAGCTTGAAGTGGGAGAGAAACGGATTGGCCAGTGATGGATTACGTATCATCTGGCGATAGTTTCCCGTGGCAAACTGGAGTGCACCCGTCGCCACTGCGGGACCCAGCTTGGTTAAACCAAAACCACCCTCGATCCAGCTATTCCACTTATCGGCATCGGCCCGTAGATCCCAGTCCAGCTCACTACCATCATAGGCACCCGCCTGCACCACCCGTCCGTTCTCAATGACAAGCATACCCAGAGCCTTTTCATCACCTTTATAACCGTAAGCTATGCGAGCTGAGAACTTCGCCTCTGCCAGGGGTCCCGTAATATCGCTGGAGGCATTCCACTTCTCCTGAAGCTCTTTCATCCAGCCATCTGAAAACATATCACTCATGACTATCTCCCCGTCAAAATACTATTGTTTTTCCAGATATCATTCTTCTAGTAGCGCTTTTATAACAGGAACCCCGACACGGTTTCAAGCCGCCCGATCATCCTAAACTAGGTCGCTGCCCTGTGTAATTAGGCCCATTACCCTATCTGCAGTACACTGTAATGGTGTCATACTTCAGCCTGCCGAACTACATCTGTCATCTGAAACAGCCTAAGGATTAGCCATGTTTAGTCTATTGCCTCACTTCAGAGTTCTCCTTATCACATCCTTTCTGGCACTACTCACCGCCTGTGGCACGGGTAATATCAAGGATGTCCTCAACAATCAGAAACCCCGGGTAAGTGTCGCGGATCAACGGCTTACTCACCTTGATTTTAATAAGGTTACGCTGGCCTTTGATATCAAGATAGATAACCCTAACCCGGTTGGCATATCACTTGGCGGGCTCGATTATGACCTAAAACTGGCTGGCCACAGTTTCGCCTCAGGTAAACAGGATAGACAGATGAAGCTCAAGGCCTCCGGGAGTAGCTACATTGAGCTTCCTGTTAGCGTGAGTTTCAATGAGATCTATCAGGGCTTAGGCAAGCTAAGGGGAAAGGACGAGGTGCCCTATGAGTTGACTACCGGTTTGATGCTGGATGTCCCCCTGCTTGGTAAGCTGCGCTACCCGGTTACCGCAAGCGGGGTAATGCCGCTACCCAGGGCACCACAGATCTCCGTCAAATCAATTAACCTTCAGAAATTAACACTGAGCAGTGCGACCCTTGCACTAAAACTTGGCGTTGATAATCCCAACGCATTTGGGGTCGCCTTAGACAAACTCAACTATGACTTTAAGATAAATGGAAAGCGTTGGCTCAGTGGTAACCGCGCATCGCTGGGGAAGATAGCCGCCAAACATGGTAGTGAGGTGACACTGCCGATCACCCTCAATTTTCTCCAGATGGGAAGCGGTCTCTATGACCTGTTACGCAGCGATAAGCCACTTAACTACAGTTTAAGTGGCAATCTTAATGCCACGGCAGATCATAAATTACTGGGAAGTTTTGCCCTGCCAATAAACAGTAGTGGCGCCATCAATTTACAACGCTGATTCTAATAATCGGTTAAGGAGTTCATTTTTCTGATGAGCAGCCCCAATCTTCAAGAGAGCGTTCGTCTGCAGCGGCAGATGCTTGATTCAATCCTGAGTACGGCAATGCGAAAGTTATCACGCCTCTGTGCAGAGGCACTGGATAATCGCCACGAGCTAGAAACGGTACTGACCCAGGCGCTACCACACCTCTCATACTGTAAACATCTCTATGTTCTCGATGCCTATGGCAAACAGATCACCTCAAATATTACCCAGCACGGCATTGATAGTAGCCACTTTGCACGTGAGCGTATGGATCGCCCCTATATGCAGGACATCGTTGGTGTTACCGATTTTAAACTTTCTGACGCCTATATCAGTCGCAACAAAAAGCGTCCTTCACTTTCCGCCATTCAGATTATTCGTAGCAACGATGGAGAGATGCTCGGTTTTCTCGGCGCTGACTTTGACCTTCGTGAACTTCCCCATACGGAAAATCTCTACAAGGAACCCGAAAACTGGCGCCAGATAAAGGGTGACCCAGCGATCCGCGGTGGGGTTTTTGCTCAGCAGAGGATTGATAGTCTGATGGATCAGGAGATCGACAGCGTACTCTCTATTATGAATGAGCTGATACTAGAGCATGGTGTCTATCACGGTAAATTCCACTTCTCCAGTAACCGTGCCACTATCTGGCACGTTGATGACCCCTTTGTCTATCGCATCCTTACGATTGACGATCTCACAGGGGCCGATATTGTACTGGCCTACCCACACAGACCCTATCATCCTCGATCAGTTATTCCTCAGGAGAGGGTTTCTGAGGTATTTGAACTCTTCAAGAAGCTTCGCTTTGCCGACGAAAATGTCTACCTACGTGCCGGATCACTGAATGTCGTCAATGGCATGGTTGGTCTTAACTTTAGCTGTGATGGCTCACACTACATGCGATTTGATGAATTTCTTAACAAGAGCACGGCCTTCTGGTTTGGCATCCTTGGCGGATAATACTCTATGAATACACAACTAACCCCTCTCATCGACCAGGCAGGCCAATTTATCCTCGGAAAGGAGCACCAGATTAAACTTTCCCTAACCTGCCTCCTGGCTCATGGTCATCTTTTGTTAGAAGACCTTCCTGGCGTAGGTAAAACAATACTCTCCAGTGTTTTGGCCAGATCGCTCGGACTCGAATTTAGCCGCATTCAGTTTACCTCCGACCTGCTGCCTGCAGATATTCTCGGTGTCTCTGTGTATGAGCGTGAATCCGGTAACTTTAATTTTCATCCTGGGCCTGTCTTTTCACAGGTTGTGCTTGCCGATGAGATTAATCGAGCGACGCCAAAAACCCAGAGTGCACTACTTGAAGCGATGGAGGAGGAGCAGGTCACAATCGAGGGAAAAACCTATACTCTACCCCACCCATTTTTTGTCATCGCCACGCAAAATCCCAGCTATCAGTTAGGCACCTTTCCGCTTCCCGAGTCCCAACTGGATCGTTTTTTAATGGTCGTTTCTCTCGGATATCCAGACCGTGATGCGGAGCGTCAACTTCTAGCCGGGCGTGAGCGTCGAGAGATGTTACAGGAGCTACGTCCTGTGATCACACCTGAGGAGCTCACAACTCTACAACATCAGGTTAAAGCTGTTTATGCCTCCGATGCCTTGATCGATTATGTTCAGGCTCTACTAGAATTTTCACGTCACTCTCCCTTCTATTTAAACGGACTCTCCCCTCGCGCCGGCCTTGCGTTGCTTAGTGCTGCGCGTGCATGGGCACTGTTACACGGACGAAATCATGTGATGCCAGAGGATGTTCAGCTGGTTCTTCCTTATGTCGCTGCTCACCGTTTGCAACTGGCAGACGATCGACATCACGCGGGGATGGAGGCTACCGTAAAACCGTTCTCTGAAGTGGCCATCCCTTAAGATGTCACTCCAGCTGTTTGCTCAGCAGCGTGAATTTCTGTTGCGTCTTTTTCGCCGCGACCAGCCTGAGTCTTCTCCCGTTGTTCTAACCCGTCGTCGTATCTATATTATTCCAACTGGCAACGGAATTATCTTCTCAATCCTTCTTCTGGCTATGCTGATTGGTGCCATCAACTATCAGAACTCACTCGCCTTTATCTTCACCTTTCTCCTTACTGGCGTAGCATTGATCACGATGGTCTACACCTTTCAAAATATTTATGGTTTAATCTTTCGTACTGGTCACATAAAACCAGTTTTTTGCGGTGATGCCGCTCAGTTCCCCATTAGTATTAGTAATCCAAATTCCAGCCATCTGCGATTTTCCGTCAAACTTCATTTTTCTGGCCTGACCCCTTACTCCATTGACCTAGCAGCGGGTGATTGTCACTGGCTAACCTTGCCTTATCCCACAGAGAAACGCGGCTGGCTCAGGCCTGGCCGGATCACACTTTATACGCGTTTTCCTCTCGGGCTGTTTCATGCCTGGGCTTATCTCAATTTTGATATGAAGGCACTGGTCTATCCCTCACCCTCTTCTGACCGTACTCTTCCTACTGAGTTGCTGGTTGAGGATGGTAGTAGCGGTGATAGCGGTAAAGGTTATGATGACTTCTCATCACTGCGCCCTTATCACTCCGGCGATTCACTGCGTCATGTCCACTGGAAGGCGCTGGCTCGCGAGCAGGGTCTGGTTACTAAACAATTTGGCGGCGGTGTAAGTGAGCAACTATGGTTTAATTGGGACTCTCTTGGAAATATACCGATCGAGGAGAAACTCTCTCGCCTTACTCGGTGGGTCATAGAAGCAGACTCTCGCGGTCTCGCCTATGGTCTACTTTTGCCCTCCACAGAGATCACCCCAGAAAGGGGTGAAATTCATTTTCGTCGCTCTCTTGAAATACTTGCCCTCTACGGTCTTGGCGAGGAAGAGAGATGAAGGGATATGAGTCCAGCCTAACACCATCTTATACCGGCAGGCTGTGGCTGCTCTTTTCGCTTTTTACTGTATTAATTCCCCACTTTACTCATCTACCGCTACCGCTTATTGCTATCTGTCTTGCTACTTTTCTCTGGCGTCTTCTTCATGAGATAAAGGGATTATCACTGCCCACTAGTGCCCTTCGTGTTGTTTTTACTATTGTCGGTTTTTTCTCTGTAATACTGCTGTTTAAAACGTTTATTGGGCGTGATGCTGGTGTCGCTCTGCTTACTTTAATGATTTCTTTGAAATTACTTGAGATGAGATCCTTGCGTGATGCGTTAATAACCCTCTATCTGGGTTATTTTTTAGTCATTGGCGCTTTTCTTTTCGATCAGTCGATCTATATGGGGCTTTACCTTCTTCTTGTTGTATGGTTGCTAACTACATCTCTGATCATTCTCAATCATCCCGATTCTCGATTTTCCTCATCACGTCTTCATCTTCGTTATGCTGGTCGTCTGCTGCTGCAGTCACTACCTGTTATGGTAGTGATGTTTCTGCTTTTTCCACGTCTCAATGCACCACTATGGTCAATGCCTCATAGTAATACAGCAAAGAGCGGGCTGAGTGATCAGATACGTATGGGCACCATATCGTCGCTAGTTGAATCAGAGGAGGTTGCCTTTCGTGTAGAGTTTAATGGTCCGGTTCCCGATGCGGATCGTCTCTACTGGCGCGGGCCTGTATTGTGGTATACCGATGGCAGAACCTGGCAGCGGCTGCGTCAGACAGCACTACATGCCATACCTGAATATGAGGCGTACTCAGATTCTGTTGACTACACTATCACACTAGAGGCTAATGGCTATAGTTGGCTATTTAGTCTCGACCTTCCCGCCTTAATACCTAACGATTTTGATTTTCAGGCCTTCACTCTTCCTGATTATCAACTACTTGCTGCTAAACCTATCACTACCAAACAACGCTATCAGCTACAATCTGTCCTGGATTATCACGCTAATACACTAACTGAGAGTCATCGCATTGCAGGACTTCAGCTCCCCGATGCTATAAATCCTCTTACAGTAAATCTCGCTCAAAGCTGGATTAATGAAGGACTCGCGCCAGAGGAAATTATTGAACGTGCCCTTTCATTCTTTATTGCTAATGATTTTTACTACACCCGCAAGCCACCACTTTTAGCCGATGATCCGGTCGATGATTTTCTTTTTAATACTCGTCGTGGTTTTTGTGAGCACTATGCCACCTCATTTGTCACCTTAATGCGTGCTGCTGGTATTCCAGCCAGAGTTGTTACCGGTTATCAGGGTGGTGAGCTTAACGACCTTGGTGACTATCTGATTGTACGGCAATCAAGTGCCCATGCATGGTCTGAGGTGTGGCTTTATGAGACTGGCTGGATGAGAATCGATCCCACCAGCACTATCCCGATTGAACGTGTTGAAGACGTTGTCGACACACAGCGCTTTGTAACCACCGATTTAATTAACACGGTTGCATCATCGCAACACTTTTCCGGTTTTCGCCGTTCTTTTCTGCAGCTTCGTCAAATGTGGGACTCTATGAATCACGGCTGGAATCAGTGGGTACTTGGTTTTGATCGGCAGCAACAGGACAAATTATTGCGTGCTCTCGGTATTAAGGATATGAGCTGGCAGAATCTATTATTGATTCTTGTCGCCTCTATGATTTTTCTAGTTTTATCGATAACTCTTTTTATACTGATTAAACGTCCACGTTTGCGTGATCCTGTTCAGCAGCATTATCTGAAATTCTGTCACAA
>Ga0224501_10000819_pt1 | contig 24032 bp, 11 predicted proteins | sample SF_Oct11_sed_USG_4_FD_169105 | JGI IMG/M metagenome (GOLD analysis project Ga0224501, IMG submission 169105) | Sediment microbial communities from San Francisco Bay, California, United States - SF_Oct11_sed_USGS_8_1 | ecosystem: Environmental > Aquatic > Marine > Sediment | place: USA... | reverse complement strand
AGGTGTTAACAGGAGGTTGTGGGAGAGAAAGCTTAAGAGCTTGGAGAAGAGAGCGTTAAATGGCTTGCGGAACTGATGCGGATACCACTCTTGCGCCTTAGCTCCTCAAGCGTTTCTCATAGGAGCGTGCACATCACCGCTTAAAATTTGTGAACTCGCGCAGCGATAATGACTGCAAAGGAAATCATTATTTATCCTTCCTCCACCTGAAATATGCTTGTGTCGCTGTTACCTCAACAGCCGTTGTCGCCAGACTAATCGCTAGAGCCTCAGCTATAATCTCCACCCAACCATCGGTCGGAGAGATGAATAAAAACCCCGTGGTAGCACCCCATACAAGAACAAGTATAAAAGTTCCAGGGAATGTTCTCTTAACTATAACCCAGGGGTCATGTGTAAATTCCCTCGCACGTACTATTAGTCCACCAACCATAACAATAACAAGTATTAAACCGCCGACAATGATACAGAACAACCGTAAAATTGTATCAACCGTCACTCGAAGTCACCTCTAGACATTGCCCCAATAATATCACTTTTTCAACATCCTTTCAGAGCGCGTGTGTGGCTCACCTTAGAATGGGGCGCATCGTCGCTTAAAGATTTACTAAATGATAAAAAATACGCTTACGCGCGCCGAAGGAAAACAGAACGAGTAACCCCACGCTGAGGAGTACGTACAACCAGGCGAGCCTCATCGCTCCACTAACTCCGCAGGCAACTCGCCTCCGTTCTACGGTAGCTTCTCCAGCCTGTACAGGTCCTCGTTCTCGGCCCGGAGCTCCCTCATGATCTCCCCGGCCCTCTCCGGATCCCTCCAGAGGGCGTCGAGGGCCTTCCTCAATTGGCCCTCGTCCCTTGCGACCTTGCAGACGGCCTGCACCGTCAGCCTGTCGACGCCCCTCTCCCTCAGCTTCTCGTTGAAGTCCGCGGCCGTCACGAGCTGGAGATTATGTCTCGCTGCATACTGCGTCAGGCTAATAATAGACTCATTTTTGAGCCGGACATTTTCCTTTGGGGTTGAAGCTACTGGCCGCGAAGAACGACAGAATGCTCCATATATGAGCATATACCCCAAGGACACCGTCAAGGAGGCCCTCGAGGACGCGCTGAGAGGTTTCCTGATGTGGTACATGCCAGAAGATGTAGAGGAAACCGTGTTTGAACCCGTTGATGATTGGTAAAGGTTCTACAGAAAGGGAACGCCCGCTCGAACTGCATCGAATCCAGACTTGACCTCGCTTTGGCCCTACGACGACATGCGCGAAATTTCAACACCACGAACAACCCCACACTGACCCCAAAATTCACAGAAACAACAGAAACACGTTCAAGAAAAAAATCAAAAACTCGTAAATAATACCACAAAATTCACGAAAAAACGTAACAAAGTATCACTGAAAATCATCGTCTCCCGGGAAAACCAATATGACCTGCCACCGACGCGCGAGGAAAACGAAAAGACTTACCAGTCTTCTCGACACGTCCGCGCGCGCTAAGGAAAACCTTTTAGAAAATGATGACGAAAGACTCGCCATCCAAGAGGTTCCGAGCATGTACACACGCCCCACGGCCATAACGGGTGGCACCCTCATCGACGGCACCGGGAAGCCACCCGTGAAGGACAGCGTAGTCATCATAGCCGGATCGAAAATCGTCAGAGCCGGCCCAGCGGCAGAAGTCGACATCCCAAAAGATGCCGAGATCATCGACGCGAGGGGGAAGACCGTCATCCCCGGGTTCATCGACGCCCACACCCACTTCATCCTCATGGGCGTGAGGAGCCTGACGACCCTCGACCTCTCCGGCACGAGGTCCATCCCCGAGGTCGTCGAGCATGTTGAGGCCAGGCTCGCCGAGCTTCCGGAGGGGACCTGGCTCACAGGACACGGGTGGGACGAGAGCGGATGGCCGGAGAAGAGATACCCGAACAAGAAAGACCTCGACCCAGTCTCCCCGGACAACCCCGTAGTCCTCACGCCGTACTACGGGCACATGGTGTCAGTCAACACCAGGGCCCTTGAGCTCGCAGGGATCGATGGGGACACCCCCGATCCCCCCGGAGGGGAGGTCGACAAGGACCCCGCCACCGGCGAGCCCACGGGCATCCTCAGGGACGGGGCGATCACCCTCATCGACACCGTAAAGCCGCCCACCACTAAGGAGGAGTCCCTGAAGGGCCTCCAGAAGGCCTGCGAGATCGCCCTGAGCTGGGGCTGCACAAGCGTCCACGAGCTGGGTGTCGAAGCCACCGAAATATCCACGTACCAGACTGCCCTGGAGGAGGGGCTGCTCAAGGTGAGGGCCTACGTAATGCCCACTGCGCGTGCCGACGAGAAGATAATCGAGGCGCTGGAGGCACTGGGGCTGAGGACGGGCTTCGGGGACGAGTTCCTCAGGATAGGCTCAGCGAAGATGTACATCGACGGCTCCATGGGGGCCCGCACCGCCGTCTTCTCCGAGCCCTACGCTGACGACACCAAGACGACGGGGCTCTTCGCCATCACGCCCGAGGAGCTGAGGAGGAGGGTGTCGAGGGCTCACAGGGCCGGGCTCCAGGTCGCAATCCACTCAATCGGCGACAGGGCTATCGAGGAGTCACTCGACGCCATCGAGGCTGCCCTCGATGAGCACCCCAGGGAGGACCACCGCCACAGGATCGAGCACTGCGAGGTCCTCAGGGGGGACCAGATCCCCAGGATCAAGGCCCTCGGCGTCGTCCCTTCGATGCAGCCTAACTTCGCCGGCGAGTGGGGACAGCCCGGTGGGATGTACGAGCAGCGCCTCGGCCCCGAGCGCCTGAGGCTCACCAACCCCTACAGGAGGCTCCTCGATGAGGGGATCAGGATCGCCTTCGGCTCCGACTGCGGATACTGCCCCCCATGGCCCTTCAACCCCGTCTACGGCCTCTGGGCCGCCGTCAACAACCCCATCGAGGAGAGCCGGATAACCCTCGAGGAGGCCGTCAGGTGCTACACCCTCGACGCCGCCTACGCCTCCTTCGAGGAGGGTATCAAGGGCTCCATCGAGCCGGGGAAGCTCGCCGACATAGCGATCCTGTCGGAGGACCTGACCTCGATACCCCCCGAAAACATCAGAGACGTGCAAGTCGATCTAACGATGATAGACGGAAAAGTGCAATGGAAAAGCCGAGATTGAGTACAGACTCCCATCACTAATTCGATTCACTATCTACAAACCAATAAGAGTGGAATTATTGAATTCGCCCGCGCGAGATTTCTGGTGGCAAAATTATTCCGAGAATTTAAACCGAGATCTAAACCTAACCCCCCGCGCTTTTAAAGCTCATTCTTTACTCTTTTTCACCAAACAGCCTCTTCTGCTTCAAGTTGTCAAACTGGTTTCCGTTCAACGGCTAAGAACTAGTAAGCGTCTGCAATACGTTTCAGACCATCACCTGAGAATTTAATAGCTAATCCTGTGATTATTGACTATCGGGTTCGCCTTGAAACTTTGGCCTCAGAAAAAATGGAAAAAGGTCATTCTCGTGATTGTCCTTATCCTAATTGTGGCATTTGTTGCATATGCGGCATTTGGGGTTTTGTTGGTTACTGGAATGATTAATAGGGAGGTTGTCAGCGAAATTGACGTTATTAATGCGGATGGCGGCAAGACGGCGTTAGTCGTGTATCAGCCTGGTTTCAGTAGTTTTCCAAGTGACGCTTCTTATGCTTTTGCAGATGGTCTCGCTTCGAGTGGGTGGCGCGTAGAAATTACCACCGCTAGTCCTCAAGCGCCTTCTGACTTTTCGACGTACAGTCTGCTTACACTTGCATACCCAGTATATGGCGGAGCCCCTGGAACAGCCATCGTGAACTATGTCAACAGAATAAGTGATTTTGATGGAATTAACACGGTGATTATCGCCTTACAAGGTGGGACTGCTCCCAGCCTAACCATCGATACTTTGAAGCAAAAAGTGCAAGCTGCTAACGGCACATTCTATAAGGGGCTGTCTTTGTCTACTGAAGACAGCTCTGCGATAGAAAGTGCCCGACAAGCCGGAAGAGATATTACCCCTTGAAAGGAGGAATCCCGCCATCAATAGCCGCGTTCCTTCTGCAGTCACTGCCGTGCGCCTTGGCTTTGTTCCCCTTCTTGTTTTTCTAGTTGGCAATGGAATGCTGTTTTATGGCGCTGTTTTGTTTCTTTTCTTGCTTTTTACAGACTTTTTGGATGGATATTTGGCGAGAAAACTAGGGGTTTCTTCGAAGTTTGGAACCTATTTTGATGTGACTGCAGACTTCATTCTTGTTTTCTCTATGTTCCTAGTTTTTGGCTCTGCGGGTTTTTGTGCTGATTGGGTTTTAATTGTAATCGCGGCAGTGTTCGCTGGGTTCGTGTTGACGAGTCGTTTCTCAAGCAAGATTTATGACCCTGTGGGAAAATACTACGGTAGCTTGCTTTATGGAACGATAGGCTTAAGGTTTATTTTTTCGGGAAAGTTTTTTTATGATGTGGTTACGGTAGGTGTTGTTGCGTTTTCCGCGGCGTCGATCTTAAGTCGAGCAACTTTTCTTCTGAAAAAAAACTTTTCCCGTCGAATTGATTTTCCTAATAAAAATCTGCTCATAAAAAAGCAGTCTGAGGATATGAACTTTAAGACCCATTGCTAGCAACGGCCGAAGCTTGGTCGGTATATGATCATGCATGAATCCGTGGTCGTCTCGTCTTCTAATTTGGATAACATTGTTTTAGTTTCTTTTGTGAGAGCCCAAAGTGTTAGGAAGTCTTCTCCATAACCAATAAGTTTTCTGAGCGCGCCGCGCGCACCATCATCATGAACAGCTTGCCGAAAAGGAGCTGAAACACCTGTTTCAAATCGTTTCAGAGAATTCCTAATATCAATCCATTACCCACGAACCAGGGGGTACAAGGCATTGCGGCGGAGGCGCATCTCCCTCTGGTCATTTTTTCCCGCCTGTGTCGTAACCGCGTAAAAGCGACACACCCTCTAACCTCGAATAGAGTAAAGATACATCACGCTCGCGAGAAAACCCATGAAATAGACTTATTCGTGGGGAAGGTCGTTAGACAGTCATAAGAGGGAATTTCATGGCGGATCCAGCTTCCACAGCGAAGGTGATAAGACGAGTAAATGACTGGAAGCTGAAGCTCATCGATTTGAGCAGGCGGAACAGGCTGATCAATTTCTCGCCCACCAGTAGCTCCAGTGTCAAGATAGAGGATCCTACGATAGACAGCATCTTCGAGCGGCTGGTCGTCAAGAACAGGGCCTTGGAAATCCGGATGCCCCAGGACGAGAACAGGGGGAGTTTTGGCAGGCTTTTCTCGAGGCGCCCGGGGAGGAACCAGCTTATCACCTCGGAGGAGGACCCCAGACAACTTGAGCGCATCGTAAGGAACCTCGTCAGGCGATCAACGTCCGAGTACCGGGAGCGAGGAGTCCGAATATTGTACATCACCTTCGGCATGCTCAGCTGGAGGGAGGCAGCCACCAACCTGCCCGTTAGATCCCCCATAATCCTCACGCCCCTTGAGATCACCAGAAAATCCACTCGAGATCCCTACAGGATCCATGTACCCGCGGTGGAGGAGGAGGCCATCCTCAACCCGGCCCTGAGACTGAAGCTCCAATACGACCATAAAATCGAGTTACCGCCGCTCCCCGACTTCGAGACCCAGCGCGTCAGCGAGTACCTCAAGAAAGTTGAAGAAACTGTCGAGGACATGGGTTGGGAGCTGGAGCCCTCAGCACAGATAGGGCTCTTTTCCTTCCAGAAGCTCGTCATGTACCAGGACCTCGCTGACAACATTAAGAGGATCGCGGAACACCCCATCGTTCAGGCTCTGGTCGGCGTCGCCCAAGCCCCCCGGGCTCAAACTCCCCTCCCCAGCGAAGAGGAGCTCGACCTCATAGATCCGAGGAAATCCTTCCAGGTCCTGGACGCCGACAGCAGCCAGCAGCTCTGCATCCAGTACGCCCTCGCGGGTCAATCCTTCGTCATGCACGGCCCCCCTGGAACCGGGAAAAGCCAGACCATCTCCAACCTGATCTCGGAGTTCATAGCCAACGGTAAGAGCGTCCTCTTCGTCAGCGAGAAGATGGCCGCCTTGGAGGTGGTACACAGCCGCCTCAAAGCCAAGAATCTAGACGACTACTGCCTGGAGCTCCACAGCCACAAGGCCAACAAGAGAGAGGTCGTCGCAGAGCTCAACAGATGCCTCACGGAGCACCTGAGAGCGCGCGGGGTCCTGACCGACGAGGAGCTGGAGAGGCTCATGAACCGCAGAGAGCAGCTGAACGCATACGTCAGGGCCCTCCATGAGCTGAGGACCCCCCTCGGGATGACCTCATACCAGCTCTTTGGCCTCCTATCCAGGCTCGAGGAGACACCCTTCGTCCCCACCGGCTACCCCCATTTCAAAACCCTCGACCAGGGAAAGCTCCTCGAGCTGGAGGACAGAGTCAGCAGGTTATCTAATACCTGGGCCGTCGTGGAGGAGGGGGATGACTTCCCCTGGAAGAAGTGTACTGAGGAGAGATTCACGCCCGAGACCCGCTCCAATTGGATCCACCTCCTCGACACAAGCCTAAAAACCATCGAAGAGGTAGCCTATGATTCATTCAACTACACTAAGGCCTTAGGGCTGCCGACACCGAAGACGGTCGGAGACTATGAACGCCTCCAGACGCTCACGAAGATGATCTCCTCAACACCCAAGCCCCCCAGATACTGGTTCGAGGACGCCGACCTTGGAAAAATTCAGGCCAAGGCCGAAGAGAACAGGGGGAAATGGGAGACCTACTGGTCGACCGTCCGAGAGCTCAGAAAGAGATACGACACCAGATTCCTCGTCCTCCCCCCGGGCATCGCTGAAAGGGTGGAAAGGGCCTGGAACACGTTGGGCGAATTATTGTCCCCCGCCCCCGAGGGCGATGGAGGGCTCCTCCTCCTGAGGGAGGAGTTGAGGGACTACCTCAGAAATCTCCCTGCCAAGCTCCAAGAACTTTACGACGAAGCTCACAGGATCAGCGGAATTCTGGGGATCGAGGGCGAGATCAAGACCCTGGAGAGGATCAGGAGACTTTCGGACCTCGCAAGGCTCTGCCAGGAGAAGGTCAGACCGTTGAGGTCATGGCTGGAAAGCAAGGCTCTGGAAGAGGCCAAGCATCACTTGGGGGAACTTAAGGAGAACCACGCCCGCAGGGATGAGCTCAGGGAAAGACTCGCCAGCTACAATAACGAACTCCTCTACTTTGACCTAGATCAGCTCATAGAGTACTTCGAGGGGCCAGGGAGCTCAATTTTCAGAGTCTTCAGGCCGAGCTACTACAAAACCAGGAAGCTGATCTCGAGCTTGAGCAAGGACGGAGGAGTCCCCCGCACGATACTCGAGGACCTCAAGACCGCCAGAGAGCTGAAAGACCTTTTAGCCGAACTGGACTCCAATCGAGAAAAATACCAAAGGGTTCTGGGAGCCTTCTACAAGGGGGAAGAGCCCGGCTTCGAGGGCGCCGAGAGAGCCCTCAGGATAGCCATGAGGGCGATCCGCATTATTGGAAAGAAAAGGGCGCCCAAGGCCCTAAGGGACAACCTCTGCGCAGGCACCAGCCCCAACGAGGAGCTTGTCCAAGCAAGCCGCAGGTTGCACGACTCGCTATCGACTTGGAGTTCGAAAACGAGAAAGCTCAGGCAGCTGGTGCTATTCAAGCAGATGCCAACCACGGGACATGTGCTTCAGAAGAGCGCTCTGAACAAGGTCGAAGACTGGGCCAACGAGGCCTCGGACAGGCTGTCCAGACTCGAGCGGGCCAGCGCCGAGGCCCTGGCGACCCGCATCGGCGATCATCCCGTGACGTTCAGGGAGCTTGTGGCCGATCTCAGGACCTTGGAAGAGATCCAAAGCTTCGAGGATGAGGTGGAAGATCGATCTGACGAGCTCGCAGAGGTTTATGGTGGCCTATACAGCGGTCTCGGAACCGACTGGGACAAGATTCTGAGTGCCAGTGGCTGGACGATGAGGCTTGTTAGAACTTTGACGAGCGGGGTCCCAAAGATGTTAAAGGATGTCGTATCCGAGGGAGGTGGGGTCCTGCCGCCTGATCCTCTGATTGCCGAGAGATGGGGACGGATATCGTCCTCCCTCGATGACCTCGAATGCAGGTTCGAACCCCCTTCATGGCCTAATCCCCGGGAGGCCCTCGTCGTTAGCGATCTGAAAAAGGGCTTAGGGAGTCTCAGATCCAGGATCGACGACCTTCAGATCTGGGTGGATTTCAAGTCCCTCAGGAAGTGGCTTGAGGAAGAAGGCTTAGGTGAGTTCCTGGACAGAGTGATCGCCCAGAGAGCGGATAAGAACGTCCTTGTGGACATCTTTCGGAAAGCCATGTATCAGGGGCTCCTCAATATGTTCTTTGATGAGGATCCTACCCTCAAGGGCTTCAGGGGCCGGGATCACGAGCAGCTCATAAGGGATTTTCAGAACCTCGACCGAAGGTTCATCCAGCGGACAGCTCAGAGGGTCATAGAGATCGCCAACAAGCAGAAACCTCAGGGGGTTTTCGTCCAAGCTCCAGACTCCGAGATCACGATACTGATGAGGGAGGCAGCCAAGAAGCGGCGGCACATGCCCCTCCGTAATCTATTTGAGAAGATTCCTAACCTCATCAGGCGGCTCAAGCCTTGCCTCATGATGAGCCCCATCTCCGTCAGCCAGTTCCTCATCGCCGGCAGCCTCCAGTTCGACCTCGTGGTCTTCGACGAAGCCTCCCAGATCTACACGGAGGACGCGATTGGCTCCATCTACCGGGGAGACCGGCTCGTCGTCGCTGGGGATCCGAAGCAGCTCCCACCCACTCCCTTCTTCCAATACACGGTGGACGAGGATTTCGACTGGGATGAAGAGGCCTATGAGTTTGATTTGTTTGACAGCGTTCTCGATGAGTGCATGTCAATAGGCCTCCCCGTCAAGATGCTCAGGTGGCACTACCGGAGCAAGCATGATTCCCTCATCAGTTTTTCCAATGAGAGGTTTTACGATGGCAGGCTTGTTCTGTTCCCCGCCTCCAACATGGGAGCCGACGATCTGGGCCTCGAGTTCGTCCACGTGAGGGATGGCGTCTACGACAGGGGTGGAACAAGGAACAACCCCCGGGAGGCCGAGGTGGTGGCCGACCTTGTCTTCGACCACTTTGAGAGACGCCCTGAGAAGACTCTGGGGGTCGTCACCTTCAGCATAGCTCAGATGAACACGGTGCAGGACTCCGTTGAACGCCACCTCAGGGAGCGCCCCGAGTTCGAGAAGTTCTTTGTCGAGGACAGGCTTAACGGATTCTTCGTGAAGAACCTCGAGAACGTTCAAGGCGACGAGAGAGATGTGATAATCTTCAGCGTGGGATACGGCTACGACCAGGAGGGGAGGATCACCATGAACTTCGGCCCCCTAAACAAGCCCGGAGGCGAGCGGCGTCTCAACGTCGCCATCACCAGAGCAAGAGAGAAGGTGGTATTGGTCAGCAGCATAAGATACGACGACGTCAGGGTCGAGTCCACCCAGGCCGAAGGTGTCCGAAGCCTCCACCATTATCTCCGCTACGCCGAGAAGCGGCCCAAAAAAATGGGAGTCGTGGAGAAGGAAACATGGTACGGCTCTCCTCTGGAGCTTGACGTCACCGATGAAGTGGAGAAACTGGGATATAAGACCGTACCGTGGGTGGGTTCAAGTTCCTTCAGAGTTGACATCGGCGTCGTGGACCCGGGAGATCCCGGTAGGTACATTCTCGGGATCATGTGCGATGGAGACAACTACAAGTCTGCTGGCACCGCGAGGGACCGCGACCGCCTTCGACTCCAGGTCCTAGAGGGCTTGGGATGGAGAATCCATAAGATCTGGTCGCCTGACTGGGTGCAGAGGAGAAAAACCGAAGTCAAAAGGCTGAAGACGGCCCTGAAAGAAGCTGAGAGAGATCCCACGACGAATGTGATAGCGGAGAAGCCGGTCGATAACAAGAGGAATGAGGTCAGAAGGGTCAAGGTGCTAGAGACACCCGGAAGCGAGCTACCCGAGGTCAAGGCATACAGGCTCGCAAAGCTTAAACCCAAACACCTTTTCAATGGGTACTCCCCGAAGCAAAGAGGACGATATCTGAGGCGATATCATTCAGAGGTCCGGCGTCTCCTCCCCCAGTTGGTGAGAGTTGAGGGGCCAGTTCACAGGGAATTGACCTTCATCAGGATCAACAGCGCCCTCAGGCTGAGCCGTGCCACCAAGGCCTTCAGAGAGGTCTTCGATGAGGAGGTGAGAAAGGCCCTGGGAGGGGCCATCGAGGCACGGGGCGATTTCCTGTGGCCTAAGGGCGTGAAAGGTGTTGATGTCCGCGTCCCACTGAAGGGGGTGAAGGATTCTTTAAGGCCTATACAGCATATACCACCTGAGGAAATACGGCAGGCCATGCTCATGGTAGCCAGGCATTCAATTGGCCTGAGCGCCGAGTCTCTTATTGACGAGACCGCCCGCCTCCTAGGCTTCAAGAGAATTGGGTCGAACATCCTGCTATCCCTTTCGAAGGTCTACGAAGAAGCGAAGAACATGGGAAGACTAGCCCTTGAAGACGGTCTCGTTGTATTTGTACACTCAAAAAAAAGTTAGTGGAAGGATCGTGATGGGCGCGCGCGAGATGCCCTAGAAAGCCCGGGTGCCTCTCTCCGCCCATGGCACTGACCCTACTCAGCGACCGTCTCCCCGTGGTAAAAATAAGGGTCGCGGTCTCACCGCTTCCAGTGCTCTAGAAGGGGCTTCGAGCCCGGGGGCACGGCCGACTTGTACTTCCTGCCCCTGAGTCTCTCTCGATGCTCGTCCTGAGCCCTCTTCAGCATCTCGGGGTCGGTCATCAGGTCCAGGGCTGTACCCGCTATCGTCTTGGCGGCGAAGAGGAGGGACTTGTGGCCCAGGCCTGAGGCGCCCTGAGCCACGGCTTGCCTTGAGTGGGCGGGAGTGCCCAGCACCCAGGTTGCCGTGCCGAACTCGACGGTGGGGGCCTTCCAGCTCACGTCCCCTACATCGGTGGAGCCGGCGCTTGACTCCCCCTCAAACATGGGGTCGAAGATCTCCCTGAGAACCTCCTTCTCCAAGTAACTCTCCCAGTCCGGCATCCTGTACCTCCTGAGCAGGTTCACCTTAGCCTGCCTCGGGATCGTCCCCCCGATCTTCCGGGCGAACTCCAGCTCCTCCTCGGTGTACTCCGGGGCCCCGATCTTCTTCATGTTGGCGACGATCGCCTCACTGATTGCCCTGTTCGGGACGAGGTTGTAGCTGCACTTGACGAACTGAACATCCACGGTTGTCTCCGTCATCAGGGTCGCTCCCTCTGCGATCTTGACCACCCTCTCGTAGATGGGCTCCAGCTGGTCCATCTCGGGAGCCCGGACGTAGTAGCTGCTCAGGGCGTAGTCGGGGACCACGTTGGGCTGGCCTCCTCCATCCTCGATGACATAGTGGATGCGGGCCTTCTCTATGATGTGCTCCCGGAGGAAGTTGACGCCCACGTTCATCAGCTCCACCGCGTCGAGGGCGCTGCGACCCTGCTCAGGGGAGCCCGCGGCGTGAGCGCTCTTACCGTGGAACTCGAACTTGACCGTCTTGCAGGCGTTGCAGCTCATCAGGTCCGCTGTGTTCACAACGCCGGGGTGATGGCTGATGCAGGCGTCCACACCGTCGAAGACCCCGCCCCGGACCATCCATATCTTGCCGCTCAGCATCTCCTCCGCGGGGCAGCCGAAGAACTTGATCGTACCCTGGACGCCCTCCCTCTCCATGGCGTACCTGACCGCCAGGGCCCCACCGAGGCCAGAGGTTCCGTGGATGTTGTGCCCGCATCCGTGGCCCGGAGCCCCCTCCTCTATCGGCTCCTTATAGGGCACCGCCTTCTGCGAAAGGCCGAAGAGTGCATCAAATTCGCCCATGACGCCTATCACCGGCCGCCCCTTCCCGTAGGTTCCCACAAAAGCTGTGGGGATGTCGGCTACCCCCCTCTCAACACTGAAGCCATGGTGCTCCAGCTCTTCCGCCATGAGCTTGGAAGACTTGAACTCGGTGAAGCCCAGCTCAGCATAACCCCAGATCTCATCGCTGATCTCTATGAGCCTATCGGCGTTCTCGTCGATCCAGCTCCATGAGACCTGCTTCACGCTTTCGCTCATTATGTTTCTCATCTTCTTCAAGTCTCTGATATTTATTCCTTGAGGAGGGTTTGCCGAAGAAAATAAGGGTGGGTAAAGAGATTAGGATAGCTTCACGATGCCGATTCCCTCATTCTTGGTGATCTCTATGCTCCCTATACGAAATTCCAACGCCGCAATCAACTCCGAACCTACCCCAAAATTCACAGGAACAACAGAAACGGGTTCAAAGAACAAGTGAGAAAAAGCAATCGTATAGAAGTGAATTCACGTGAAGGCGCAACTATTTCACCCTGAAAATCATCACGCCCACGGAATTTCCTTCTGACAAGCTACTGACGCGCGGGAATAAATGGCGAGGTCACCTTCAACAACTTCCTCCTATCGACGATCCCAATAATCCACCCCCAGCCTTCTCATCATTCTAACCAGCAGCCTCATCTTTCACACGGCTGGGTACTGGCGCTACCTACGCCTCTCCGGAAGGGAAGTAAGAAGCTCCAGATGGCGAACCAGTCGGGGTACATGACACTCAAGATAGCCAAACGCGGCCACAGCTACAGTCCCAGGCATGGGACGACTCGCGACTCCATCATGGAGCTCCTCTTCTTCCTACTCAAAACTTGCACATGCATTTATTTTATAGATCTATCTCCGCGCGCGAAAAAAGAAAATCAATTCTAACTACTGCAGTAATAAAAAAAAATGTTTTCCACCAGGGCTCCAATCAGCCCTACTTGTTGCCGTTGCCCTTCCCGTTTCCGCCATTGTTCGACCTATTCATATCCCGGATCGTCTTGCCGACTCCCCTTAGGCTCTCATTCGCATCATCGATCGTGCCCTTCATCTTTCCCCAGTTCTTCTCGTTAAACTGGTGCTGCATCTGCTCCATCAGCTGCTCTGCGTTGCCGAGCTTCTCCCGTAATTTATTCATGTCTTTGCCCCTCTCATCCATCCGCTTGACCGTCGCGTTGAAAACCTCTATCCTGGCCTGCAACGTGTACATCTCCTTCAAAGTGTGGCCCTCGTCGCCTAGACCGTCGAACCCCGAATCCACGCCCTGAGTAACGCCCTCCAGCTCCTTCAGATAAACCTCAAGTTCATCATGGAGAATGGTCGTATTCAAAGTCAGCCACAGCCTCTCAAGCTTCCTCTCGTAGGCCTCTAGGTTCGATCTAAACTCGTCGACCCCAGCCGACTCTCCGAGGCCCTCGATCTTGCCCTCCAAATCACGTATCTGCCTCCTCATACGCTCGGTGAATTGCCATGCCTTCTCCTGCTTGACGTTCTTCGTGATGCTGCTCAGAAGCCCACTCAGCTGGCTGATCTCCTTCCTGAGGTCACGGAAATCCTCGACAGAGGCTGCAACGTTTTCGAGATCGATGTTTTCATAGAGTTCCGTCAGTGACTCGTTGAGCCCGTTCAACTTCTCCCAGAAAAGCTCCATGTCATAATCTTCTTCCTGTAGGGCCATGGCTGTTGCGTTCACCTTCTCTATGAACCGGAAGGCCCTCTCGATGGCGCTGAGCAGATCTTCCAGATTCATAGTTTCCTCTCCGCCGTCAGACTCCGCTACGACCTCGAAGCTGGTCGTATTATAGATGCTGCCGACAGTGGCGTTGACCTCGTAGGTCCCTGCAGAGGCGTCTTCACCCAGTGGGAAATCAACCAAGAACTCGCCTTTTGCATCGGGGTCGTCCGTCAAACTGAGGATCTCGTATCCGGTGCTGTTGGTGATGATCACAGTGACCGTCCCGGTGACGTTAGTGTATCCCTCCACCTTTACTTTGTCGCCGGGCTCGTAGCTTTCTTTGGTCCAGACGTCGATTACGTCTGCCGCAAGGGCGACACCAAAGCTTGGGATGAGCAATAGGACCAGGCTCGTCAGCCCCATTACCTTACTCCATCGCACTTTTTTCACCGCATAATTGGAGGGCCAGCTATAATAATAGGAACCCGCTGGAACGGGTGTTCCATGAATCAGGTATAGCTATCAAGAACATGTATATAAAAACCTTAATATTCCTAATTATTTCTCAATAAAAAACCTCAATTTAACTATTATCCAGAAATAACTATTAATGAGGCCCTTATGCACGCGAATCACGGCCTAAGACACGAAATACACATGAAACAAAGCATTTCCGGGACCTTGTAAACCAAACAGGGAAATAAAACCCTACCAGAACCAAAACAAGCAAAAATAAAAAAACATCACCGCGCACGCAGCTATTGATCATTCTTCGTGCGCATGGATTGCTAGAATTCCTCTCGTCTGAACCTCCAGATCGCAGCCAGCGTGAACAGGATCATCCACGCGGTGACGGCTATGAGGGGAACCCAAGAGTAGACGGGTTCACCGGCGGCCACCTGTGCCGCCAGCTCGGGTAGCCTCTTGGGGAACAGCAGCGTGATCCACGGCAAGTATTTCGCCGCCAGTGCCCCGATCAGGTCCTGGAACGTCAGGAGGACCAATGGTATGCCCACCACGGGCCCCCTGCCGTCGAAGAAGGCCCCTAACATCAGCGACAGCGTGACCCAGAACAGCAGGTGCAGGCCCTGGAGGGCCAGCCCCCCCAGCAGGTTGAGGACGGGAACGACTTCCGCTCCGAACGCCATCAGGACAAGCTCGAAGGCGACGCCCTGCATCAGGACTAAAACGGCCAGGATCCAGAGGAAGTTGGCGACGAGCTTCGAGACAATGAAGGCCTCCCTCGAGAGGGGGGCGGACAGAACCCATTCGGCCGTGCCGGACTGCTTCTCCCGGACGACGCTGCCCTGCATGAGTATCATCACCCCAATGGGCGCCATCACGCTCATGAGCATGAAGAACGTGGAGACGCTGTCGAACGGGGCTCCATTCACCACCACGTTGCCCCGTTCCAGGGTCTCTATATACAGAATCATCGCGTGCAGCCCGTTCAACAGCGCCAACCATATGGCGCTCTGGACGACCCACAGCCGGGTGTCCCACCAACGGCTGTGCTCAAGGCGGAGCATGTTCAGGAGACCGCTGAGCCACCCCGACTCGTTCACCATCCTGAAGCCATCCTCACTGCCCGTTGTTGCTCCCCTCCACCAAGTCCACGAACACGTCCTCGAGCTCGAACCTCCTGCGTCCGAACTCGGTCACGACAGTGTCCCCGTCGCACACGGCGAGCCTGAGCAGCTCGTCCTCGGCGACGGCCTCGTCGGTCACGCCGACCTGAAGCGTCGTCCGGACGCCCCCGGGCACGACGCCGATGCTCGAGACCCACTCCTGTCCCGAGATCCGGGTGTACGCCTCATCGTAGCCGCCCTTGATGGTGATGTAGTAGACGACCCCGCCCGAGCCCGCCAACAGCTCCTCTATGGGGGCCTGAGCCAGAAGCCTGCCCTGGTTAAGAATCGCGACCGCGTCGCTCACCCTCTGGACATCGTCCAGAATGTGAGTCGAGTAGAAAATAGTGGCGTGCTCCCTCAGACTCTCCATGATCCTCAGAACGTCGCGCCGACCCATGGGGTCGAGGTTCGCCGCAGGCTCATCCAGGATGAGGAGGTCCGGACGGTGGACCTGGGCCTGGGCTATGCCCAGCCTCTGCCGCTCACCACCCGAGAAACCCTTGATGGGCCGGTCTGCCTTGTCGTCAAGCTCCACCATCCCAAGGGTCTCCTCGACCCGCTCCTCGATCATCCCCCTCGGCCCGGCGTAGAAGAACCTGGACTTGAACCGCAGGATCTCCCGCGCCGTCATGTGCATGTAATAGCTCGGGACCTGGGCGAGGTACCCGACCCTCCTGCGGATCTCGATGTTGTCATCCGTGATGTCGTGGCCGAAGACGGTGCCCCCGCCCTCAGTCGGCCTGATCAGCCCCAGCAGAAGCTTAATCGTGGTCGTCTTGCCCGCCCCGTTGGGGCCGAGGAAGCCGAATATCGAGTTCCTGGGGACCATCAGGTTCAGGCCCCTGAGGGCCACCGTGGCTCCGTAGGCCTTGCTCAGCCCGTGCGTGTGTATCGCCAAAGACTCATACCGTGCAAGAGGCATCGACCCCTCAGTAAGAGTGCTGTCCACCGTCTCCGTCCTGCTCATGACTTTCACTTTCGCCCTCCTGCAACGGTCAGTCTTCAGATAAAACCTCCGCAAGTCGAATTTAGGGCCCCCAGCATCAATCTAGAGAAATCAAGATCAATTCTGAGGACCATACACGGAGCCCCCAAAAACTCGGATCTCCTTTCGCGTTCGAAGGGCACTCCATGCCCCACCAGATGAACGCGCGCATGGTTCTGACGTTTGGCTACTTCAAAATGCGCAGGGATCAGACCAAAGCTAGACGGGATCAGTCCTCACAAACATGTTCGTTTCGTGGGTAGGTTTAACAGCATGAACACAAGACCTTCCCCATACAGCTCGCATGCACAGCACGATCACCCTCAAGCAGAACAGTATCAAAACAGTATCAGAACAGTATCACTCAACAAAGAAAACCGACTAGAAAAACCAGCAATACAACAGAAGCAACGAGAAAACCAAACGGAACAGAGGCGCCACATGACATAGAGGGGGGGTCATACCCTCCGCGCACGCGCGTGAGACCTTCACGACCGCCCGCCGACGCGAGGCCCAGCTCACGCTGACCCGGAACAATGAACGCCGCGCACGGCCTCCGATGCCTCCCGTGGGATCGGTACTACACTGATATCTCGGGCGTTTGGGGGCCGCGGGCTGAACGCCTCGGCCGCAGCCTCAGCGCTCACACTCGTGAAGAAATCACAACCTGGACACTTGAACCGGCTTCAGCCCTGCCCCGAATCCCATTACCGGTTCGGCTCTCGTAGCTCAGGACTCTTGCTGGTTCGACAGCTGCAACACCGATGCGGTCGGCACGTGCCTCGAGGCCTCCCTCCTGAGCCTCTCGTCCTCGGCGACCAGGGTCAGACCCCCCTTCCCCGCCAGCACGATGTACGAGGCGTCGTACGCCGACAGGCCCGTCGAGAGGGCCAGCTCCAGGGCCTCAGCCTCGGAGCCCTGCACCCCCAGAACAACCATGTTCTGGGCATATGGCGCTGCAAGCATCATCCGAAGTGACCAGAATTGCTGGCTGAGGTCGCAATCAAGAGGGTCTAGAAAACTGGCTCTGGATATCGTCACCGCTTCTGTGGCGTGCCCGCTTGTGTTTTTTCATGTAACCGTTCTCACTCATCCACTTCAGATTTCTATCCGACTTCTCGTCGGGCGTATAGCCAAACAACTCAACGGAGTTTTCAATCACGAGATCCGAAAAACTCTTCTTCCTTCTCTCTTCGCCTAATCTACTCACACACCTACAAACGATTTTTTCCCCCGCACGCTCTATCCTTTACCCCTGTTTCTCATAGCTTGACCTCGAAGTTGAACCTCTGGGTCAGCTCTTTGTACCGATTCCGGATGGTGACCTCTGTCACGCGCGCTTCCTTGGCGATCTCGCCCTGCGTCCTCTGTTCACCAATCAGAACGCACGCGATGTACGTCACCGCCGCGGCGATGCCAGCCGGACCCCGTCCGCCCGTCAACCTGAGCCTGACGGCCTGATCCAGGATCTTCATCGCCATGACCTCAGCGTTACCCGAGAGCCCGAGCTGGCTCATGAACTTGGAGACGTAATTGCAGGGGTCAACGGACGGAACCTTGGTGTCCATCCTCTTGATGAGGAACCTGTAGTTCCTGCCGCTCTCCTTCTTCGAGATGTGAGCTGCCCTCCCGACCTCCTCGAGGGAGCGGATGACGCCGCACTGGCGACACGCCATGTATACGGAGGCGGTGGCCACCCCCTGGATGGACCTCCCCCTGATCAGGCGCTCTTTTACGGCTCGGCGATAGATGAGCGACGCCGTCTCAAGAACATTCTTCGGGAGACCGAGTTTGTAGGTGATCTTCGTCATCTCGGAGAGGGCGAACGCGAGGCTCCTATCACTGGCCCCAGTGACCTTGGACCTCCGGTTCCATTTCCTGAGGCGGTACATCTGGGCCCTCTGATCAGGGTTCAAGCGCCGCCCGTAGCTGTCGAGGCCGCTCCAGTCGATGTTCGTGGAGAGCCCCTTGTCGTGGATGGCCCAGGTCATCGGCGCCCCGACACGCGTCCGCTCCTCTACCTGTTCCAGGTTAAAGGCCCTCCGCTCGGGTCCGTAGTCCAGGACGGTGGAAGACACAACAAAACCGCACAGCTCACAGACAAGCTCCCCCGCCTCGAAGTCGCGGATCAGCTTCACGTTTCCGCACTCAGGGCACATCGTGACCTCCTGGTCCTTCATCATCTTGCTTTCCCCGCCGCTTTCTGTCAAGGATGAAGCACGCATGTCTATCCTCAGCTTAATTTCCGATTTGGATAGAAGAGATCAAATCCCCAATTTGGCCTTATTAGTGAGAACTCTTCAACCACTAATGTGCTCTGGATTCTTTAATATAAGCGTAGTTACGCGCGCAGGGCACTTCAAACTCCTATTGCCCGTGGGCGAACTTGATAAATAGTTAAAAAAGCCCAGATGTTATATCTAGTTTCTTTAAAACATAATCTCATCAAATAATTTTCCCTGAGCCCCTTGATCGTAAAAATTTTGGTATAGAAGCTCAAGCTCACCCAGGCGCACGGCATCCACCGACTCCAGCCCTCCGTCCCAGGGCCAGTTTCAGGCGAAGAAATCGATGCTCTACCGGAGCTCACGTACCCCGACGCAATGCGCGGCTACCGCAACAGCGTGGACCACGCAGAGAACTAGACACACGTGAATGCAGGCGTTCTCCCGACGGGGACTCCTTATATCGACTGGCTGGATCAGAAATGACGAAAAATCGTGCGCTGCCTCAGACATCTCCAATCGGAACAGGAAGCCTAAAGCTGACCCCTTAGCAAGGTGTGTACTCACACCAGCAGAAGCCAACTAATCATTCAATTATGATTTAACGGCGTTATTTAGCCTAAAAAAGCCTCATGACCACTAGCGGGATCAGAATGAACGCCGCGCACGGCCTCCGATGTCTCCCGTGGGATCGGTACTACACTGACATCTCGGGCGTTTGGGGGCCGCGGGCTGAGCGCCTCGGCCGTAGCCTCGACGCTTACACCCCGGCTCCATCGAACCCGTCTTCTACGGGCGCCCTCGACCCGCCCCCCGGGACATGCCCGGGGCAACGGGATGGCCGTCTATTTTCAGGAGCGGCTTCGGGCTTAGATGCCTTCAGCCCTTATCCGACGAGGCGTAGCTGCCCGGCGAGTGCCCTGTCGGACAGCCGGTAAACCAGAGGCCTCAGCATCTCGTTCCTCTCGTACTAAAGATCCTCTACCCTCAGACGGCCAACACCCCCAACAGATAAAATCCGACCTGTCTCACGACGGTCTAAACCCAGCTCACGATCCCTTTTAATAGGCGGGCAGCCTCACCCTTGGCCCCTCATGCAAGGCCAGGATAGGAAGAGCCGACATCGAGGTACCGAACCGCGAGGTCGATGCGAACTCTCGCCCGCGACAAGCCTGTTATCCCCGGGGTAACTTTTCTGACACTACCGGCCCTCATTAACAAGGACACGATAGCTCGTTAAGCCCGGCTTTCACCTCCGGAACTCGTATTGTTGGAGATCCGGTCAGGCCGGCTTTTGCCTTTACGCTCCACGGGGGGTTTCTGTCCCCCCTGAGCCGGCCTTTGGGCCCCCTCGATTCCCTTTCAAGGGGGTGCCGCCCCAGCCGAACTGCCCACCTGCCGTTGTCCCGGACTACGAGGCCTCGGTCAGAGAAGTAGCCCTGAGTGGGTGGTGTTACAACGGCGCCTCCTACGGGCCCAGAGACCCGTACTCATCGGCTCCCACCTACGCTCTGCAGACAGAGCCACGTCCCAGCGACAGGCTGCAGTAAAGCTCCACGGGGTCTTCTTGTCCCGCTGGGGGTCGCTGGACTGTTCGTCCAGCCTGTGGGTTCACCGGGTTCTAGGCGGGGACAGTGGGGCCCTCGTGGATCCATTCAAGCACGTCGTAACTTACACGACAAGGCATTTGGCTACCTTGAGAGAGTCAGAGTTACTCCCGTCGTTTAGCGGCCCTTCCCCCGGTTGAAATCAGGATTCAGGTACCACCACTGGACAGGATTCAATAGCCGTACGCACCCTTTCGGGCTAGCGGCTACCTATGTTTTTAGTAAACAGCCGGGACCCCCTAGTCACTGCGACCTGCCACACCCGCTCACGCGAGCACAGCAGGCACCCCTTATACCAAAGGTACGGGACCAATTTGCCGAGTTCCCTCGCCTAGATTGCACCCGACACGCCTTGGGCTACTCACCCTGGGCACCAGTGTTGGTTCTGGGTACGGATGCGGGGGATCCATCCCCGTGCGCTTTTCACGGGCTCCAGGGCTCGGCCGAACCCCCCTAAACAGAGGGCTATTCCTGCCTTCGCCTGGTTCTCACCATTACGGTACTCCCCAGGCTTGAGCAGTTGAACAGGGCGACGACCCTGCTCGACCTACCCCGAAGCGTCACGCGCGGGGCCTAGCGTCACCGCGTGTACCCCCGCAGTACTGGAATGTTAACCAGTTCCCCTTTCGGCAAGTCAGGTTAGCGCTTGCCTTAGGACCGACTAACTCCAGGCTGACGACGCATTGCCTGGAAACCCTTGCCCTTCCGGCGATCGGGATTCTCACCCGACTATGCTGTTACTACCACCGGGATCTGCAATCCCGACCGGTCCACAGGACCTCTCGGCCCCGCTTCGGCCCAATCGGGACGCCCTCCTACCGGACCGCGCCCTCAGGCGCGGCTCCGGGGTATCGGGGGCTGGCTTAAGACCCGTCCATCTTCGGGGCCCCAAGCCTCGGCGGGTGAGCTGTTACGCTTTCTTTGAAGGATGGCTGCTTCTAAGCCTACCTCCCCGCTGTCTTGGGCTTGCGACGCCCTTAAGTTTGTCACTTAGCCAGCACTTTGGGCCCTTAACCCCGGTCTGGGTTGTCCCCCTCTCGGAGCACGAGCTTAACCCGCGCATCCCGTCTCCCGGGTTCTTCGGCGCCGGCGTATTCGGAGTTCAAAAGCGAGGTGAGGGATCTCTCCCCCGTGCCTCCCGATTGGTGCTCTACCCCGCCGGCAGCCTCCCCCGAGGCTATGCTGCGACATACTTCGGAGGGAACTAGCTATCACCAGGTTAGATTGGCCTTTTACCCCTAGCCCCAGGTCAGAGGAACGAGTTGCATATCAGCACCCCTTCAGGCCTCCACCAGGCTTTCGCCTGACTTCACCTTGCCCAGGGCTAGATCACCCGGTTTCTAGTCTCACCCGCGTGACTCCGGGCCCTTTCAGACCCAGCGACTCGCCTCACGGCTGTTCGCGCTTCGGTTTCCCTACGCTTACGGGCTTAGAACCCTTAGGCTCGCCACGCAGGAGAACTCCCCGGCCCGTGATTCTAAACGGAACGTGCGACCCCGGTCCGCTGCGACCGTACCGCCGGGTCACCCCGGCCTCCTTCGCGCAGCATCCACCCTTGCGGGCCGCACACGTCTGTAACTACCTGGTTTCAGGCACTTTTAACGCCCCTCCCGGGGGGCTTTTCAGCTTTCCGTCACCGTACTAGTGCGCTATCGGTCTTGGGTTGTATTTAGCCTTGGGAGTTAATGTCTCCCAGTTTCACGCGCCAGTCTCAAGGCACGCTACTCCGGAAGCCGGCCCAATCCCTCTCGGCCCACGCCTACGGGGCTATCACCCTCTGCGGCGGAGCTTTCCAGGTCACCTCGGCTTCGCCGAGTAGGGAGCGGCCGACCCCATACCCCACATCCGCGCCGGCTCATCGCCGGGGCGTTCGGTTTAGGCTGTTTCCCTTTCGCTCGCCGCTACTAAGGAAATCCCAGTTGGTTTCTCCTCCTCCCCCTACTAAGATGTTTCAGTTCGGGGGGTTCCCGCTCCTCACGGAGCGGCGGCCGAAGCCGCCAGGAAGTCCCATTCAGGCATCCCCGGATCTAAGGCTGCATGCGCCTCCCCGGGGCTTATCGCAGCTTGCCACGCCCTTCGTCAGCACCCAAGCCAAGCCATCCACCAGGCAGCGTAGTATATCAGCAAATTTCCCGGTCCCACAGTTGGAGTCGGAAGCCTATGCACGGCGTCATCGAGAAGGCATCCCTCAGACGGGACGCGCTCTCTGGCCCTTCATCCCCGATCTGTGCAGACCGGGGATTGCACGTAAGATTCGTGGGTCGAGCGGCCTCCTCGACTTCCCTGTTTTCTTAGGAGGTGATCCGGCCGCACGTTCCCGTACGGCCACCTTGTTACGACTTAACCCTCCTTACAGAGCCCAGGTTCGACGCGGCCAACTTTCGACCACGCCTCACCCAAACCCCATTCGGGTGGTTCGACGGGCAGTGTGTGCAAAGAGCAGGGACGTATTCACCGCCGGATGATGACCGGCGGTTACTAGGCATTCCATGTTCACGAGGGCGGGTTGCAGCCCTCGATCCCAACTGAGGTAGGGTTTAGGGGTTGGCTTCCCCTCTCGGGGTCGCAGCCCTCTGTCCCTACCATTGCAGCCCGCGTGTGGCCCGGGAGATTCGGGGCATACTGACCTGCCGTGGCCCGTACCTTCCTCAGCCTTGTCGGCTGCGGTCCCCCAAGAGTGCCCAACGTCCCTTTAGGACTTGGTGGCAACATGGGGCGCGGGTCTCGTTCGTTACCTCACTTAAGAGGACACCTCACGGCACGAACTGGCGACGGCCATGCACCTCCTCTCAGCTCGTCCGGCAAGACCTTCAGCCTGGCCTTCACCCTGCTGTCGCTCCCGGTAAGGTTCCCGGCGTTGACTCCAATTAAACCGCAGGCTTCACGCCTGGTGGTGCTCTCCCGCCAATTCCTTTAAGTTTCAGCCTTGCGGCCGTACTCCCCAGGCGGCAGGCTTAATGGCTTCCCTGTGGCACTGAGGCGGCGCGTGGCCGCCCCAACACCTAGCCTGCATCGTTTACGGCTGGGACTACTCGGGTATCTAATCCGATTCGCTACCCCAGCTTTCGTCCCTCACCGTCAGGCGTGTTCTAGTCAGCAGCCTTCGCCACTGGTGGTCCTCCTGGGATCAATGGATTTCGCCCCTACCCCAGGAATACCGCTGACCTCTCCCACCCTCTAGCCTGGCAGTCTCCCTCGCAGCCCAACGCTTGGGACGCTGGATTTAACGAGAGATTTACCGGGCCGGCTACGGACGCTTTAGGCCAAATAAGCATCCCCACCACTCGGGGGGCTGGTGTTACCGCGGCGGCTGACACCAGTCTTGCCCCCCCCTTATTCCCACGGCTCATTACACCATGGAAAAGCCGCCTTTCTCAGGCGGCACTCGAGGTAACCCCATCGCACTTGCGTGCATTGTGGAGGTTTCGCCCCTGCTGCGCCCCGTAGGGCCTGGGCCCTTGTCTCAGTGCCCATCTCCGGGCTACCGCTCTCACGGCCCGTACCGGTCAAAGGTTTGGTGGGCCGTTACCCCACCAACAGCCTGATCGGCCGCAGCCCCATCCTCGGGCGTGCGCGTACGACATGGGTACGCTGACCTTTCGGCGTGGAACCATTCCAGGAGCCCACGCCTATCGGGTATTAGCCCCAGTTTCCCGGGGTTGTCCCCGTCCCGAGGGTAGGTTAGCTACGTGTTACTGAGCAGTGTGCCACTCCCCCGCCATAGTCCGGGTTCGTTCGACTAGCATGGATTAGTCCCACCTCGATAGCAGTGGGGTCCGACGGGATCAATCGGAATTAGCTTGCGCAAGGCTTAACCGAGAAATCGGAGGAGAACTCGCTCGACCCATCTCCGACCCGAAGGCAGCGACGCCTGTACTCGGGTCGTCATCCGTGTTTCCGCCACTGGAGATCGACCCTTCATCCGGAGGCAGGCGCCTCTGTCGGATCG
>Ga0224501_10000818_pt1 | contig 24032 bp, 24 predicted proteins | sample SF_Oct11_sed_USG_4_FD_169105 | JGI IMG/M metagenome (GOLD analysis project Ga0224501, IMG submission 169105) | Sediment microbial communities from San Francisco Bay, California, United States - SF_Oct11_sed_USGS_8_1 | ecosystem: Environmental > Aquatic > Marine > Sediment | place: USA... | reverse complement strand
ATAGCAGTCTCTTAGATAATTTCAAGTTATCTGCCAGATACGGTAAATCAATATAACCATCCTTGGGAATATTATCCCAAAGCATTTGTGACATGTATGTATACACATCTTCTTTCTTCTTTATGTAACTCTCTTTAACACTGGTGTAGTACTCTGTGTACTTATCCATTTCTGTTTTAAGATTTTCGTATTTCTTCCCGTCGAAACACTGTTTTAAGTTCTCATTATGATAAAATCTAGATTGTGACTGCTCGATCTGCTTTCTCTCGTCCATAGTTAGTGGTCGATACTGGTAACATTTTATTTGTGGATATATCCCCTGTTTTGCCTGCGTATAATTTCTCTCAGCAATCGTAACAGGCGTGTCTGTTCCTAAAAAACCGGACATTCCTGTTTCACTATCTGTTTCACTACCTGTTTCACTATCTGTTTCACTACCGGTTAACAATTCCCAATTCTTAATTCTTCTTCTATCTCTAACACTATCATTAAATCCGGTGTTATAACCGGCTATTTTATCCCAACCGTAGTATTTAACATTCTTAATAAAAGCAAATTCATTTAAGTATAACTGTGAATACTCCGGCCTAAACCATACATACCCCGATGCCCACTTCTTAAGTATAGAATTATTACCTTCGGCCACCTGACTATGTACCCCGTTTTTACTCCACCGGTTTCTAGCCCATTTATACCTTTTATCTTTACTATGCGCGGAATGATTAATTTGTCTTGCATTAACCCTAGGAATCCACTTCATTCCTTCGTCAGAAAAAACCGGACTATCTAAAGGTAATACCTTATTAAGATAGGGTAGTATAGTCTCTGCTTTCTGATTAGGTATAGAATCTAATACTATTGCCCCTTTCTTCCATGCGAATACATTAACAAGCGTACCTTTTTGTTCTCCACCCAGCTTTTCGCTCATATAAATACTAGCTGTTTGCCCATTCCGCTTTCTTCTCGCGCGGCCTTTATTTGCCCTTTGGGAACATGAGAATAGAGCTAATGTATCCGTTTGTGGTATATTCTTATCTTTAATAAGTTGAGTGATATCCGAATTTTTATCCGGAAGTTTAAAGCCTTTATATTCCGTATTTAATTCTTCAAATATCATCCGCTTTATTTTATCCATTTGTTCTGAATAAAAAACCTGCGCCCGCCTCTTTAAAGTTAACGCGGCCTGATAACTAATCGGTAACCTCTTAGATATCTCCATTGTAGTAAACGGAAGCGGATACCGGTTAACTGACTCAATAACAACATAACCGAACATCCATCTAGGTAATTTCAAATGCGAAAGCGGTGAACCGGTATATCTAGAGTATAACCTAAGACAGTGTTCACAACGTATAAGGTTTGGCCTCGTAGAAATCCGGATTCCGGCTACTTTATTACAGTGTGTACATACCCTAGGATAAAAGGTATCTAGTAGTTTGTCCGTTAATGAGACATAAAAATTTTTCTTATATAAAAAGTTATTCTGTTTGTTATCATTGATTATACTGGATATGGCGCCCGCCGCACCATTTTCGCATATTTTATCAATTTCATGGGCTATTGCATTCATGGAGGGACAGAAGGGGTATATTATATATATTTGCAAGAATATTTTAATAAAATAAATTGCATGAATCAGTATAATTCTATCAAGATAGAAACATATATTTGAATGGATACCTATTCTAGAGATACATTTGTCTTAAAATACTTATTTTATAATTAAGTTCGTTTAATAGTAGTTAGCTGAAAAAACCGGCTTTTTATACTTCTTTAATCTTCATTCATAAATTAATTATCAAGGGCAACTTGGTTGTGCTAGAGCATAATAAGTAGAAAGTTCACATCTTATGTTATTTATTTCTGTATCTGAAATTACGCCTTGATATACTCTTAATGTTGCAAGTTGTCCGTTAAAACCACAATACGCACCACATCCTTCACCTGTACCTGTCAAAAATGTTCCTAAATAACCATTTGTACCTACATAAGGATTATGTATACCTGGAAATGAAGTTTTTGTATCATTTATAAAAAAGTCTTGTCCAAGAGATTCATCTAATCTCAAAGCATAAAAATTGAAACCACCTTGTTGAAAGGAGGGCATAGCTCCAGTACTGGTATTTACACTAATATCTAAACCATTACCACCCCAATACGCACTATCACCTTTATGACCAATGTGATCTGTAAAAGAATCACTATCATTACCCAAGATATAATCTTCACCATTATACATAAATTTTGCTACATAAATTAATGTATAATTATTTCCATCCGCAAAAAGATCATATGGCTCAAAATTTAAATATTGATTAAATGAATCATCAAAATTTATTACTGCATGACCATTTAATATGTTTGAAATTAAAGTTGGTTGATGACTAGTATCTGGCTGATAAAATATACCCCAATTAGTTATCTTACCGCCTGATAAAATAATTTCTTCATCAGCAATAAATATATTTTGTGGCATTTCTGGGCCACAGCTACCACTTGTTTCTGTTGCAATTAATGTTTCCCAATATTGTCCATTCCAAATACATGTGATTTTTTCTGTTGTATTATAATATGCCCAATTTAATTCTGGTGAGACTGGCGCTGTTGCTAAATTTCCTTGCCACAATATTGATATACCATTTGCACCACTTGAACCATCCTGAGATAATATTTGCCAGCTAGTTCCATCCCATATATATGATATACCGTCTGTTGTATTATAATATGCCCAATTTAATTCTGGTGAGACTGGCGCTGTTGCTAAATTTCCTTGCCATAATATTGATATCCCATTAACACCATTACATACTTTTTCTATATTATCTACTTCTGTTTCATCTAAAATTCCATTTCCATTTTCATCAATACCAGATTCAACGATTATACCTCCATTTGGACAATCTATATCTCCAATATCTATTGGTTTAGTTAAAGAAATTGATGAATACTTTTTTATAACACTTTCATCATCTTTTCTATTGCTTTCTACCTCTGCACATGAAATAATTAAAATTAAACTTAAAATAATCTTTAATTTTTGATTTCTTATAAATACTCTCATATTTGTACTCCAATTTTATTATATTTTTATACCCTTTGCAGAAAGAATCATTCTGTGTCAATAATTTATATATTTTTATCCATTATTTGTTTTTTAGGTTTTATACATTTGCAAAACATAATTCAATAATGCCGGTTTCATCAGCTAACGAGTATGTAGAATAAGTCAATTTCTAAAATTTCAACTGAAGCTGAACTAAGTTACAGGAAGTTACAAGAGGTTTTCTACCCCCCTAAAATACTTATTCTACAGGCTCAACAGCGGCTATAAGCTACGCTCCCGATGGTCGCTCGACTCCCGCTCTTAATTTAATATATAAAAGTATTTTACTATATAGCTTAATTCTAACAAATAGATTTTTGGTTATCGCTTGAGCATATTTTTTAATGTCCCTAGAAAGGTATATCATCAAAAGGTATTGATTCCTCTTCTTCTTTTTTTGTATATCCAAACTTGTTAAACAATTTTTCCATCCTCGGTTTTGCATCTGGTACACCATTTATTTGCCTATTTTTATCGCAAGATTCTAATATATCTAACATTAGCTGTTCAGGTATATGATTATACTTTTCTAATAATTTTACTGTTTCACGAGTTTCATTATAAGAATCTGACATCTTAAATTTATCTACTAAATGTGTTAAATACTTTTGAGAAGATATTGGATTAGAAATTAAAATATCTACAATCTCTCCAGCCAATGGTTTTGGATATTTACCTTTACCTTGCAGTCCCTGCAAATGACCAAATAATCCGTATGGGTCACGACCTGCACGTATTGGTATAACTAATTTACCAGCTCCTAAAGCAAAACCGACCTCTTGCTCTGTCCAATCACTATCTGAAAAATCTTCCGTTATTAAAGCAACTAAAGCATCCATAGTATGCAAAGCATTTTCAATTTCTTTTTTCCATTCTTTTGTAGGTTCTATATCTTCATGCGCAACAAAACTTTTTATGTTGTATTTATTTAATTCAGTTTTTAATGCCATTGCTTTGGTTTTAATATTTGAAACATGGCTAATAAATATTTTATAATCAGTTAATAACCAATATGAAGTATCAACATTTTTACTACCATTATATTCCACCGCAAAATGTTCAGCTAACTCCAATAATTCATTGTTACCAGCTTTCTGAATGCTTTCAATAATATATGCATCTTTTCCACCTTGCCATTGACTCCATGTTTCAAGATTAAATTGTTTTAAAATTAGATCAACCATTGGCAAATCAATCTTATCCATTTTATCTTTAATTTTGTTTATCAAATGTATTCGATCGCTACGCTTCATAAAGTATATAAAATATATCGGTATATAATGAATATGTAGAATAAGTCAATTTCTAAAATTTCAATTTAAGCTGAGCTAAGTTACATTAAGTTATAAGAGGTTTTCTACCCCATAAAACACTTATTCTACAGGCTCAACTTATCTTACCAACTGCGTACCCCATTCGGGCGCTCCTTTGCGACAGTTTAATTATAAAAATGATTTACTTTTTATAGATAAATTGTAAAGCTTTTTTGTGCATTCCTGCGAGATATTTGGATGTGTAATGTTTGATATGAAAGAAATGAATACTCTATTTAACATTGAAATGCAGAAAGTAATTCTTATGCAATTACTTATAGATTATCTTAATAGTAAGAATTCAATTTATAATCTAAATAAATACGCATGGGAAATTATTGATACTTTCAATAATACTCCGAACTCTCAGTTGCCACCAGAATTAAATATAGAGAAAACATTTTGGTATACGATATGGCAAATTCAACACTTGTTTGATAAGAACATAAAAGTGGCGGCTTTGATAAAGAGGAGATGAAAAAATGTTATAATTTTCTTTCCGGTAATATGATAATGCCATATGTTCTGATTGGTTCTTTCAATATAAATTACTTTATATTTTGACGTCATAAAGTGAAAATAAAATCAATCCCAATAAGAGGGAAGTATATGCAGAATTTACTAAATTTTTATCAGAAATGGTTAGGTTTTAAGAATTTTTATCATATCATCAAAAATAATACTAGCAAAGATACTGATGAATATATTCAAAATAATAACTTCTTGGAGAGCATGAAAATAAAAGAAGTCTCCAACAATAAGTCTAACAATAAGATTGAAGTAAAAAAAGGTGACTATCGATATGACGTACCTGTCTGGTTCGGAAACTTGAACCGTTCTAAAACAAGAATAGTGGTACTAGGTTTAGAGCCAAGGCACACAAACCAAGCTTTCAATATTGAAAAGATAAATAATAAAATATTCGCGGCACCTTTTGGCATTGACAGATGGAATTTTGAATCTACTGTATATAGGAGGCTGCAAAATGTTTACTATCATGCCTTTGAAGAGCTTATCTCACAAAAGGAGTATTTTATATTATTCTCGGATGTAGTAAAATTCTATAAAGTATATGATGTTAATAATAAAAATAAGATAAATGATAAAAAAGCCCGTGAATATTTTAATAACATTAATCTTGAAGAGCAGAATATCAAAAAACTATTCAAAGAATTAGAACTTATTAAACCTACTCATGTTTTAACTCTCGGGAATGATAATCATAAGAAAATCAGTAGATTATTAAAAGGTAAATATTACACAGATAAGGCTCCGTATCTACATAAAATCCGACACCCTGCAAGAGGTGGTCATATTATTGCTAAAAAGCAAATGAAGGATTTATTTAACTTCCCATAATATCAATTGTGTCACATTAAGATTAAAGAATATTAATTAACGATTTCTGACTATTCGCAAACCTGTAGCATTATCCTCCGAATATGGATAGTTTCCACTCCATATGTCCGATTTTAATTTAGTTATTATTTCTCTTGTCCATCGTATTTTCTTCTCGTATTCTTTTTGCGACCACCCATCTTTGTCGGTATATATTTTCTTATTTGGTAAGTTTAGATTATATAAATTAAACGATGAACATGAAAGTTTTGTTTTAGTCATAACCTATCCTTAATTAATCTTGATTATATGGATAAAATTAGTATGTTAATTATCATTGCAAGTTAAAAATGTTAAATTTTATAAATCATATTAAGTCTTTACAAGAAGTAATAGCTTCTGTATGTTGCTCAAAAAGTTCATTATAGGAATAAATATATGAGCACAACTCTTGAAAATATATCTGATAAAAAGTATTCTGTTTTGATTAATGAAATAGAACAAGGACAAGTCAAAATACCCCAATTTCAAAGAAAGTTTGTTTGGTCAGTTAAAGAATCTGCAAAATTAATTGATAGTATAATGAAAGGCTACCCTATTGGAACTTTTATTTACTGGCGCACAAGTGAAAGATTACGTTCAATACGTAATCTCGGTAATATCTCTTTACCAGAACCTAATCATGGTGAATATATAAATTATGTTCTTGATGGACAACAACGTTTGACATCTCTTTTTGCCGCTTTAAAAGGGGTAACTATTACAGATGAAGAAGGTAGAACTGCCGATTATTCAAAAATATACATTGATCTGTTAGTTTCCCCTGATGAAGAAATAGTTATTATTGATAAATATGGTAAAAAAGAAACAGATATAATTAAAATCACTGATTTGATGAATGCCGAATTTGATCAATTAGCTGCTTTCCCAAAAGAGCATTATTCAAAATTGAAGCATTATCAAGATATCATAAAAAGTTATAACTTCTCTGTAACTAATCTAAAAAATGCACCAATTGATGTTGCTACAGAAGTGTTTACACGTTTAAATGTCGGTGGGAAATCCCTTACTTTATTTGAGATAATGGTGGCAAAAACTTATCATGTTTTTCCCACCGACACTAACGATCAAGATTTAAATGCAAAAGTTTTTGATCTTTCTGAAAAATATGAGGAATTATTGAATGAATTGAGCCAATCTCATTATGATAATGTACCTTCTGCAACAATATTACAGGTTATTTCTATTTTATTACAAAAGGATTGCACTAGAAAGCATATACTAAAACTTGATAAAATGAAATTCATTGAAATGTGGGATGAAGCTGCGGACTGTATCAAACGCAGTATTGACTTTTTTAGAGGTTATGGTATTTCTGTTATTCGAATACTACCTTATAATGCACTCATTGTGCCTTTTAGTTACTTTTTTCACAAACATAAGCAGAATCCTACTGGAATAATGAAAAAGCGACTTGAAGACTTCTTCTGGCGTGCTTCTTTAGGCTTTAGGTATTCTTCCGGTGTAGAGGGTAAATTAGCGCAAGACATTGAGAAAATAGATTTAATTATATCAGGCAATTTACCTATATATGAATGGGCATTAACTGTTGATGATAAATTTGTTGAAAACAATGGTTGGTTTAGTACTGGTAAATCATTCATTAAAGCTGTTCTTTGTCTATATGCAAAACAGAAACCTAAATCTTTCGATAGTAATCAAGATGTAATTTTGGATAATAGTTGGCTTAAAATTGCCTCAAGTAAAAACTATCATCATTTTTTCCCTAAGTCATGGATGAGCAAAAATTATACTGACATAAATGGTTTCTTAGTAAATCATATTTTGAATATTACTATTGTTGATGACTTTTTAAACAAACAAAAAATAAAAACAAAAAGTCCCGGAACTTATATGAAAACATTTTACGATAATAATGAAGATTTAAAATCAACGATGGGAACTCACTTTATTGACATTGAAAATGATGGCGTATGGGAAAATGATTATAAAAAGTTCTATCAAAATAGATTGAATAGAGTTACTAAAGCATTAAATACATTTATCATTAAACAAGATGTTTCTTCTGAAGAACTTGAAATATACGAAGATATAGAGGAACCAATTGATATAGATAATTAATTGTATATATTTAAAAATTTACTTCATATTTCAATTTACTATTTATTTTTTATATTATAGCTTATAACAATTTATGGAAATTATAAAACCTACTTCATTATCTGAGATATTTAAAAATATTGAAGATATCCGAAAACAATATAGTACTCATGAACAAAAATATCATAGCGGAAGAACTTTGACTAAAGAGATTGAAATTCTGTATAGAGGTGTTTCGGATTCTGATTATTCTTTAAAGACAACTTTAGAGAGAAAATCATCAAAAGAATATAGTGTTACAGCATATATTCGTGTCGCTCTACAAGGCCTAAAGAAAATCGAAGCATTTACTGGAAAAAATTGGGAAATTAAATCAACTTCAGAGATATTAAAAGATATAAATGCTGGAGGTGATCATTTTGACGTTCACCTCCCTTGTTATGATTATTTAGTTTATTTAAGACATCATGGATTTCCATCACCTCTATTAGATTGGACAGAATCTCCTTTTATAGCACTATTCTTTGCTTATGCTACTTCTCTGCCAGGTATTGATGCAGCGGTTTTTTGCTATATTGAAAAGCCTGAATCCTATAAAGAAAAAACGGGTGGAAAGCCTCAAATAAGTATGCAAACCTCATATGTTAATACACATAAAAGACATTTTGCTCAAAAGGCCAAATATACAATTTCTACAGTTTTTTCTCTAGAATCAAGAGAGCATATCTTTTGCCCTCATGAGAAAGTATTTTCTAAAGATAATCCAACTCAGGATATTTTGTATAAAATTATATTACCTGCGAAGTTTCGAACGGATGTTCTTAAAACATTAAATGATAACAATATAGACTTTTTCACTTTATTTCACGACGAAGATTCTTTAATCAAGTCTATTGCTTGGAATTGTTTCGATCTATAGTCAAATATAAGTTTAACTTGTTTTCCTTATTACATCTCTTTCTTTGTCTCATGAAAATCATAAAAGACTGCATCTTCTTCATCAATCAAGGTATTACCTTCGTTAGTAGCGCATTCATAAATTAAAGCATTATATTCTTTTCGATATTTATCCTGCTCATATTCCCAAATATAATCGAAATCCTTCTCGATAATTTCTTTAACTATCTGAGGATTCTTATTTAACTGATTTATCGCATCGACTAAAATAAATTGTCTGTTTTTATTCTTTTCAAAGGCTAATGGAATTATTGACATCTCTTCAGTGCTATCTTTAGTATGGATTTTGCAATTATACATTTGTCCATGCTTTAATTTGAAGAAAGGCCGTTCAAGTTTCACCAACTGGTCATAAATATATTCATCTTCAAACAAAGGAGGATTCTTTGGTATAATGGTTTTTTGACAGGGCTTCCATTCGCAATCGCAGTCTGGACAAACATAAAATGTTCCATCAAAATATGCATTTTCCTCTCCACACCTAATGCATACGGTTGTATCTTCAAATTTATCATCCATATTCCTATATCTCCTTAATTTAATATATACTCACCCCGCTAGCTCCTCCGCAATCATCTCAGCCTGCTTTAATACATTCTCAGTAGCCAATACCTGCATATCCGGGGGATATCCGTATTCTCTCAAAACTCTCTTTACCGCTACCTTAAGTTTTGACTTGACGCTTTCTTTTATTGTCCAGTCAATTGAGGCATTTTCTTTTACTTTCTGGAATAAGACAACGGCAAGTTCTTTAAGTTTTTCTTTTTCCATTAATTCGCGAGCGCTTTTATTATCAGCAACCGCACAGTAAAAGGCATATTCAACATGTGATAAGCCCATCTCTTCGGGTTCTTTGTCTCGGCTTTTTATTTCATTACCAAGTTCAATCAGTTCTTCTATTACTTCAGCGGCAGTTATAATCTTATTATGATAACGCTTTATGGAGTTCTCAAGCATTTCCATGAGTGTTTTGCTTTGTATTAGGTTTGTTTTTGCTCTTGTTTTTATTTCATCATTGAGCAATTTATGCAATACTTCCATTGCAAGATTCTTATGTTTCATGTTCTTAACTTCCATAAGAAACTCTTCTGAAAGCACAGATATTTCCGGCTTATTTAGCCCCGCAGCGCTGTATACGTCGATAACTTGTTCGCTTACTAATGCTTTGTCTATTACTTGCCGTATTACTGATTCAAGTTCTTCATTTGTTCTGCCTGTACCTGTGGTATCAAATTTTACCAGCCGGGCTTTAACTGCCTGAAAGAATGATATTTCATCTTTTACATCCATAGCTTGATCATGGGGCAGGGCAATTGAAAAGGCTCTTGATAAAGCAGTTACTTCATTAATATATCTTCTTTTGCCATCTTCAAGGCCTAGGATATGATCTTCGGCCGCTAATATTAATGATAGTTTTTTTCGAGTATCTGCATTAAAGTATTCTTCATATGGAAAGCCATAATACATTTGACTGACTACTTCCAGCTTTTCAAGCATGATTGCAACAGCTTCTTCTTGTGTAGCAGCCGGATCTCCTTTACCTCCGCTTTCAGAATAAAAAGACAGCGCGTTTTTCAAGTCTGAAGCAATGCCGAGATAATCAACAATGAGGCCTGCTTTTTTGTCTTGATAAACTCTGTTTACTCTGGCAATAGCCTGCATTAGATTATGCCCTTTCATTGGCTTGTCAATATACATCGTGTGCATACACGGTGCGTCAAATCCGGTAAGCCACATATCCCTTACGATAACAAGTTTAAGTTCATCATCAGGCCGTTTCATTCTTTCGGCTAAAGTTCTTCTTTGTTCTTTGGTAGTATGATGTTGGGCAATTTCTGGGCCATCAGAAGATGCGGCAGTCATTACGACTTTTATTGCTCCCTTGGTTAAATCATCGCTGTGCCATTCTGGTTTTATTTCTATAATCTTCTTGTATAAATTCGCCGCAATCCTGCGCGACATTGCTACTATCATACCTTTGCCATCTGAACCTATCAAGCGTTTTTCAAAGTGAGTAATGATATCGTTTGCTACTTGCGCAATACGCTCTTCACTGCCTACAAGTGCTTCAAGCTGTGTCCATTTGGCTTTTGTTTTTTGTGAATCAGAAATATCTTCGTTTGCCAGTTCATCATCTAAATCTTTGACAAGTTTTTTACCTTCTTCACTCAGTTTTATTTTAGCAAGTCTGCTTTCATAAAAGATTCTTACAGTTGCGCCGTCATCAACTGCCTGTGCGATATCATAAATATCTACGTAATTACCGAAAACAGCCGGAGTGTTTACATCCGTACTTTCTATCGGTGTTCCTGTAAAACCAAGGTAAGTAGCATTGGGCAGGGCGTCTCTCATGTATTTGGCAAAACCATATACTATTTTCTTGCCGATAACATTGCCTTTATCGTCTTTGTCATCTATGGTTTTTGCTTTAAATCCGTATTGGGTACGATGCGCTTCATCGGCTATTACTACTATATTTTCTCTATCTGATAAAAGTTCATATACGTTTCCTTCATCCGGTTGAAACTTCTGTATCGTAGTAAATACGACACCGCCAGAACCTACTTTTAATAATTCTTTAAGATGGCCGCAGTTTTTGGCTTGAATCGGCTCTTGCCTTAATAGCTGACGCGAAGCCGCGAATGTATCAAACAGCTGATCATCCAGATCGTTTCTGTCGGTTATAACTACTATCGTTGGATTGTTCATCGAAAGAACAACCTTGCCTGTATAAAATACCATGGATAATGATTTGCCCGATCCCTGAGTATGCCAGACGACACCGCCTTTTCTATCTCCTTCTTTTTGTTTCATAACCCCGGGCAGGCCGTAACTCTCAGGAGATTCATTTGGAATGCCGTATTGTTTCGCGTCTTTTGCTTTAATGAAACCGGCGGCTCTTAATGTTGATTCAACGGCTCTGTTAACAGCATAATATTGATGATAAGCGCTTAATTTCTTTTCAGTTTCTACCTGTATGATACCTGTATTAATGTCTTTCTTTTTGGTTTTCTCAAACACAATAAAATGGCGCAATAAATCAATAAGCGTTTTCTTGTTCAACATACCATTTGCCATTGTTTCAATCTGTGCTGTTAAGCTGGATGCTTCGGTTTTGCCATCAGCAGATTTCCACGCCATGAACCGGCTTAAGCCAGAAGAAATAGTTCCGGCTTTGGCTTCTAATCCATCAGAAATTATCAGGAATCCGTTATATGTAAACAAGGAGGGTATAAGTGCTTTATAAGTTTGTGTTTGCCTAAATGCCGATTCTATTGTTGCTTTTTCACCGGCGGCATTCTTTAACTCTATAACAATTAAAGGCAGGCCGTTAATAAAGATTATGACATCAGGCCTTTTGTTTACATTGTTTTCTATTACAGTGAATTGATTGATAACTGTGAAATCATTATTTTCTGGATTATTAAAGTCGATAAGGTTTACCAAATCGCCTCTTTCATTACCGTCTTTTGATACGGTTACTTTAATTCCTTCTGTCATCATTCGGTGAAAGGTTTCGTTATTTGCAAGAAGATCAGGCGAACTTATTCTCTTTATTTGTTTTACCGCGTCTTGAATATCTTCTGATTCGATATGCGGATTAATTTTTGTAATCGCGGAAAATAAAATATCATCAAGTATCACCTCATCAAATCCGGCTCTCTTGAAAGGAGCGCTTTCTTCAGAATCGGGCGCAATGGTTGGGCCATAAATATAACCATACCCTTGCTTTTGTAATACTTTGATTACCCAATCTTCAATGGATGTTTCATTTAAGTTAGACATTGTTTATATTTTCACCCTTACTTCGCCGGATATAAGTTTGGGGAGAAGGGTATCGCGGATTAATTCTATAGTATTTATTTGAACAAAATTATGGTGTATTTTTTCAAGAGCAATATGGCACCATTTCTTAACTGAATCAAATCTTTTTTGAGACGCCATATTTATTTTTAAATCTCTTATCTGATTAAAAGTTATTTGTGGAAAAGTGCCAGAACGAGATTCTGCTAACATTTGCAACCAACGAACGGTGTGCGAATTGGTAAGATAAAAATACATAAATGCTGCTTCTGTAATGTTCTTTGCTCTTAATACCATTAATTTCGTTGACACAACATAATCCTCTGCATCGAAATTTATAAAAGCCCATCTACCATTTGCAGGCCTAATTTCACTAAACAATATGTCCCCATTTTTAATTGATTTCTTTGCCTGACCCGGTAGTTGATGTTTATAGGTAAAGTTATGATGCAAAATATTACCTTTGTATATATCAGATGTATTTAAGAATATAGCTTTTCCTTTTTGAAACTTATGTGTATCCGATATTGTATCTAAATAATTATCAAGTGTAACTTGTTCTCCCAATACTTCGGCCTCTTCTATAAACCACTGCCTGAATAAAGTTTCAGCTATTGCTTCGAGTGTTTTATTCTGCCGGTGCAGTAAATCTATCTTGTCATCAAGGCTGGATAGTACAGACGCAATGGCTTTTTGTTCAGGAAGCGGGGGGATTATTAAACTTAATGCACGTATATCACTCATATTTAAATGTGGAACAACACTGCCACCAGAAAGTTCCTGCAATTCATATTTCATGCTTGGATTTGTCAGATAATATAATAAGTATCTACCATTCACTTCTTTATGAATAACTTTTATTAGTACGGTTCTTTGACCTAAGCAAGCTTTATAACCATTATTTATCCAGCCCACTTCGCCAACAGGAGCTTCTCTTGCCAAAATAATATCTCCTGCTTCTGGAATGCCTCGCTGTGTCCATTTTTTATACGTTTCATTTGAAACCCTATTTGCTTGATCAAAATGGATCACACCATTCTTTATATCTGTTGTCCGGATTGAGTAAAATTCACTTGAAGTGACAATAGGCGCAGTCTTGTGCTCGCAATCAATAACATCTGCAATTTCTGATAGCAAATAATTATGCATTAAGTTTAACCTTCTTTAAGTTTTCTAATATTGTTTTATTTAGTGCATTTTCATTTACTATCTGCTCTTCCAGCTCTGCCTTGAGATTCGTAAACCTCTCATTAAAGTCAAAATCATCTTCATCATCGGGTAAGCCTACATATCTGCCGGGCGTTAGAACATAATCAAGTTCTTCGACACGTTCTACTTTGGCAGAGTTACAGAATCCGGCAATATCTTCATATTTACCCTTGGGATTTCTCCAGTTATGGTATGTATCTGCGATTTTTGAAATATCTTCTTCAGAGAACTCAAGCGTTCTTCGGTTTATTAAGTGCCCTAAGTTTCGGGCATCTATAAAAAGAATCTCATCAGTACGGTTTCTGTATTTACCATTTGATTTATTGCGGCTTAAAAACCATAAACAAGCCGGTATCTGTGTATTCAGGAATAATTTAGCCGGTAGATTTACAATACAATCTACGAGCCGAGCTTCAATTAAAGCTTTTCGTATATCACCCTCGCCAGAAGTTTTCGATGTCAGCGAGCCTTTCGCTAATACAAAACCGGCAATACCATTAGGGCTTAAATGATAAATAAACTGCTGTATCCATCCGTAATTAGCATTACCAGCGGGTGGTACTCCATACTTCCATCGTGCGTCTTTTCGCAATAAATCACCTGACCAGTCGCTATCGTTAAATGGAGGATTTGCAATAACAAAATCAGCCTTTAGATCATTATGCGCATCTTTAAGAAATGAACCCTCATTGTTCCATTTTACCTGTGTACTGTCAATACCTCGAATAGCCAGATTCATTTTTGCCAATCGCCATGTAGTATAATTACTTTCTTGCCCGTAAATAGAAATGTCATTAAGCTTGCCTTGATGACTCTCTACGAATTTCTCTGACTGCACAAACATACCACCGGAACCACAGCAGGGGTCATAAACCCGGCCTTTATACGGCTCAATCATTTCTACCAGAATTTCAACAACGCTTCTTGGCGTGTAAAACTGGCCTCCCTTTTTACCTTCAGCCAATGCGAATTCACCCAGAAAATACTCAAAGACATGGCCGAGAACATCAGCGCTTCGACTCTTCGCGGCTTTCATATGAATATTACCTATGAGATCGATTAAACCGCCTAAACTGGCCGGATCTAGATTTCCTTTTGCATATACCTTGGGCAATACATCACGAAGGGAAGAGTTTTCTTTCTCGATGGCATCCATAGCCTCATCGACAATCTTACCTATATCAGGTTTTTTTGCCTCGGCTATTAAATGGCTCCATCGGGCAGATTCAGGTACGAAGAATACGTTTTGTGCCTTATATTCATCCTTGTCTTCAGGATCCGAATTTGCATAATCACCTTTGCCTTCTTTTAGCTTTGAGTAAAGCTCTTCAAATGCTACAGAGATGTATTTCAGGAATATTAATCCTAATACTATATGTTTGTATTCGGCGGCGTCTATGTTTTTGCGCAATTTATCTGCGGCTTTCCATAATTGTTTTTCTATAGGTTCTTCTTTGTTATTTGCCATCTTAAATTCTTTAAAAGCACCATGTATGTTGCTTATTTATTTCTGATGGGCATTTTATGAAAAATCAGATATGTCTTCAAGGTTAATTTTAATGATCATTCAAGATTTTCTTATGTGCTTCTAGTTCTATATTAAACCCTTTGTCTCTGCTATTTCTCTTGACAATTAATACATACATGGATCTTATGAGCTATGAGTAGTATTCTTTTTATATGTATATATTTAGTTAGGGAGATCAATTATGATTCAGGCTTTTAACAGAAGTAACCAATTATTAGATAATAGGGCTACTGTATCTAAAAAAGGCTATGGTATTATAGATAAGATTCCAAAATATATTTGGGATTTTGCTGAATGGTTTATGGGACATACTAAATTACCAAAATACCCCCTTTATTACATGAGGTATGTACAAGGTGAATATAAATGGTTCAGGGCTAAAGAAAATGGTAAAACTAAACTTGATTTAACTAGATTAGCACGAAATCTATACGGTACTAACTATTGGGCAACAGTCGGAAATACCTTTACAGATTACTTTGTTATTGATATTGATATGAAAAAGAATCTCGGATGGTGGGTTCTTGATAATACTCCTGCCCCAGGCTTAGAGATGGTAATAAAGTATATATTTACCCGTTTACCTTTGCCAACATTCTTCTTAAAATCAACGAATGGTGCGCATTTATATTATTTATTGAATGAACCTGTGTTCTATAAATATGCAAGTAGAGATATTCGCAGGCAACTTGGAGAATTGCCTATAGGAAAATATGAAATTATGCCTACTTCGAGCAGACAAATAAAGTTACCTAGCCTTGATAACTGGCTTGATCCAGTTACTTTCAAGACAATTTCATATAAAAATAGAATATTTAATAAAAATGAGTTTAAGGTATTTAATCTTTATGAGTTAGATATTTATAAGTATAACTTTAAAAATGAAAAGTCAATAAAAAGAAAACAAAAAACTATTAACCAATTATCTGATAATACTTTTAGGATCCTAAATAATATTGAAAAAGAATATAAAGAAAAACCTATTAAAGATGGACATAATATTCTTTTTCTTAAAGTGAGTCCTATCTTTTATAAAGCTGGGTTATCAATAGATGAATCTATTAGATTGTATCGAAATTTTATAAGTGATGACTACAGAGGTAAATTATATTGCTCCAATCATCATTTAATGATGAAAAGAATCGAAGCTAAATTTAAGGCTAGTTTTCGCAAATTAAGAAAGAATCCGGTAATTCGCTGTATAAGAAATTATAATTTGAAACATCATTTTAATGAATCTGAAGAAATATCACAACCTAAACATATATTAAATGACATCCCTCTGAAAGAGCTTGTAAAAATCATTATTTCAAGAAGTCCTATTTCAACGAGTGCAGATAAAAATCTACACGATTTCTGGTATAAGTTTTTATCAAAATGTCGTCGTCACCTCTGTCAGATACAGAGTTCTATAGATTTAATAGAAAGAGAAACATATAAAAATCCTAGTTATTTTGGTAATGCTGCTGCACATAGAGTACCAATCCCTTATGTAATGTTGGCTAGATGGTGGAAAAAGGGTTATAAAAAGCAACTCGACTGGGCTATTGAAAACAATCTATTATATAACCGAACCAATTACTATATCATGCCAAAAATTCCAGATATAAAAGGTGCATGTAGATATATCAATCTTAATATCTTAACTCTTAAAGCTTGGTATGATGAAGGTATTAAGGATGGTTATACCCTACTAATAGATATGAATTTGAAGCAGAAAGTTGTCTCCGATAGGTTAAAAGTCAACAAATCAGTTGTTAGTAGATGGTATAAATCTAAATATGTACCAAGAAAATATATATCCAAGATACTTGAATTTCCAGAGACACTATAGTCTAAAAATAATAGGCATAGGGGAATAGTTTCAATATGTGGGGGACATGTATATTAGATATGTAAGAGATATTATCCCCGTACCATATTTAATGGGTATTTAATTAGTACGATACTCCATGTACATAATTAAAATAAGTATGTAGTCTAATAAGTATGTAGTCTAATAAGTATGTAGTCTAATAAGTATGTAGTCTAATAAGTATGTAGTCTAATAAGTATGTAGTATAGTATAGTAAGTACAAAGTCATACAGATAATGATGTATAATATGATATGGTTCTCACAAACACTGAACACATAAAGTTGATTTACTCTTGTCCTTTGTTTATTCAGATGTCATTTGTCGGTACGGCTAGTCGCCAGCGTAGACTTTTGAAGTATCTTACTAAAATTGATAACTTTATTGACCGAGTATATAATCGATGTCACGGTATTTGCCTTCTTAAAGATATTGAAGGCGGTATTATGTTGAGAAAACTTCTCAGAAATAGAACAGGATTTAGCATAACCCCTACAGAAATATGCCGTGCCGCTAATGTCCCCAGAATAACAGCAAGACGGGATTTGCAACGGATGGAAGAATTTTTTAATTATGTTTATTATTCGATTATTCCAAATAGGAAACTGATGTAGGTACAGATGTCATTCCCGGCTGGGATATCCCCCGGATGAGCCGGTAAATTTACTAAATTGGTACGAAAAAAGCCCCTCCCATTAGACAGGAGGGGCATGTACCCATAATAACTATTCCTCTTTGGTACTAGTATTTATCTCCTCGCTTTGCTCTATATTAAACACTGCGGTTAAAACCGGTGTTCTACCGGTTTCTTTATCCTCTAAACGGAGAATTTTCACAGCTCTCGCACCAGTAGAAATCCGGCGATTGATCTTATTCCACTGACGCACTGTGCCATATTTATAGTTGGTGTATCCGTGTTTATCCGCAAATATGGCTAACAAAACCGAATTCAATTTTCCATATACAGCACCGGACTCAATGTTTTTGTGTTCCATACCATACACTTTTTGAACCGCTCTTACAGTTCTTAGATCGGCCTCAGTAATAAAATCCAGCAGCCTCTCAATCACTGATGTTACAGGATCTGCCCACTGTGATTTGCTTTCAGACTCTCGAATATCTGAAGGTGCGTTCTCGTCTGATTTATTAGACGCATCGTCTATTTTGTTCTTTTTCATTTTAATCTCCTTAAAGTCTATTGTGGGGTGGTGAACCCCAAAAATGGCATTATCACGAATGGGTAATGCCATTGAGCGGTTCACCAATGCGTGACTATCCCTAGGGGATTGTTTCCCTACGGATTATTCAGATGCTTTTAGTGATATTTGTTGCCGAGGATCGGCAGATTTATATTTTTATAGAAGAATAGGCTGCTTTTTAAAGCCTAACGTTATTTTGATGTGTTCTTCGATCAGCTTGATTGTTTCCGGTGAATACCGTTCTGCATAATTCAATGATATCTGAAATCCTCGAACCATGCCTACGGCCATAACAACGTCATCTGTAGTGCCGTGTACGCGAACGTAATTCAAGAATTGCGACAGATCGTCGCGCTTTCTATCAAAAAACACATGCAAACCATCTGGGCGAACAGCTTCAATCAGTTGTTCATTTTTCTTAACAACCCTAAAAGTACTTGGTATCGATACCCCGGGTACATTTATCGGAGAGTTAAACAATTGTTTTATGTTTCTCATGATCGACTCCTTCAATCTTCCCTAGGAAGAGATATGGTAAGAACAATACCATTTTCACTCGGCCCAAATGAGGCCTTTAAATGGAATGTTTGTTCTTCACCCCATAGGTTTAACATTACCGAGAATATATTAGATGAATCATTCAGCTTTCTGTAATATGTACGAGACATATACAAAACGCTGTTAATCACATCGTTAATATCCTGATATTTTGCGGCGGCCTGTATCATACACCATACGGTTTCTGTTACATCCACATCCATATCGTAATGCTGCTTCACAACATCGTCTGTTTTCCCTACGTTCAGATTGATTAGCAATCCGTCAGCAATTGCTTCATCCCTAGTATATACAGGAGGCCATATTGCCCGCTGTTTATTTGCCGTTTTCATTTTTGTCTCCTTTCATTTTTCCCTCGTATCTTCTATACAAGGTAATTCCCGCGCTTACGATGTAGCCAATCGTAAAACCCGGCACGATTAAAAAACCGATAACTGTTACTAAAACCTGTCCGATAGAAACTGTTGCTTTTTTACCTATCAGTTTTTTAGTAGCAGAAATCGCCGGTGAAGCATATACGATTAGTTTCAATGCAATACTCGTATATGCACCTATCAGGCTGATTAACCTGATTAATATTTTGTTCAGATCAATTTCTGAACTCTTCTCTCTGTTCTTCATTTGTTTTTCTCCTTTAAGCCATGGGAATTCAGAGGACGGCAGTATGTGCTGTATTTTATATCCAATGGCTGTTTGTTTTTATTCTGGAAATTTAGTAGAAATTCAAACGCTTGTTTTGCGAGCCTTGAGGCAAAGAATACGGCTTTCTTATCATTCTTCATAACACTCATCCAATTGGCTATGTATTCTGAATGTTGTAATTTACCCTGAATATTGAGATGAGATGTCGCATATGCGGCACCAATCTCTGCCACAATTTCCTCAATAGCATAATGGTGTTCTGGGCTATAGCGTTTTGCTATTAAATCCCTTCTGTTTGTTCTCGACTCTGTCCAATGGATTGCCTCGTGAAGAGCTGTGGCCACATAATCGGTATACGAATTAAACATATCCAATTTGGGTATGGTTATCGTATCTGTTTTCGGACTATAGTATGCCCGATCACCAAAATGCCTTAGTTTCATTGGTATGTTTTTAATGAATCGGGCAGCTTTAACATTGACACGGTTATCTCTTGGTTGATACAAAAGATAATTTGCTTTATCCAAATCTGTCTGCTCTATATTCCATACATACCAGTAACGCAACATCGGTATTTCTCGCACGTTATCTGCCTCCGGCTCCGAAGATTCTGCTACATCGCCATCTGCCCTAGTGAGAAGCTTATAGAAGGTGATTAGCGCACCTTTTTCACCTTCTCTGACAGAACCACCGAGACTCTGTAGTTGTTTGAATCCCACCCAAAGGGGGAGTTCGTAACCTTTTTGCCATGAGGTTATTCCCAACAACATCTGGTTAACGAATCCATCGTATTGGCGGTTCGTTGCCAAGTTCCGGTTTCGGCCAAATGTTTGCCATGGTTTCAGCCATTCTGAACCATTCTGGTTTTCCAGAAATTCAATGATTCTATCAGTTACCATCTGATAGACATCTATTTTGTTTTTTGTTTTCATTGTTTTCTCCTTAAATCAAATTGTTGGCTCTGCGTTTATAACTCGGGCTTGCCACCGACGTTGGCCGCATTACGCAAAAAAGCCGCTAACCGAGATTACTCCCGATTAACGGCCTTTTTGTTATGTGTTTTGGAGAGTTGTTTATTTACGCATATCTGAAATGCGTTTTTCCCAATTGGGATGTTCTTCGATTAGGAAGTTTCGCTTTATTCCTAATAGCTTGTCTTTTTCAACGGCTTTTCTAAAAGCCAGCCAAGCTCTATCGATCTCCTCGAGATTCATATATTGTGTTTCTTCTGAAACTCTCTTTCCATTGATGTACATCACGTACCTCCATAATGTTGGTTATGTGATGCCGTGAACGGGGGGCTCGGAACTCAGAACGTCCAAGCCTATACGGCATCATCCTACGTGATATTTTCAATGAGAGAGGGAGATTTTATTAATCGATGTGAGTTATTTAGAAAATATGATATGCATAATTTATCCGAAGTTTAGCTTTCGCTTTAATCCTAACTCTAAAACTTTGGCATCATATGCTCGGGCGGCAGAAATCGGATCTGAAAAACTGCCTAAATGTATCCGTTTTTTATCTATGTATAACCGAGCGATGTAACGATTGCCGTTTCGGGCAACGCCAGTGTAGGAAATCTCAATATCGCTAATCTCACTATCAGAGATAGTATTGATTTTATCATTGCTGTATTTGCGGCGGCTTTTCTTAATACCGTTATCATCAAGCATATTAATAACCGCAAGATAACGAGGATGATTCTCTGAATGATTTGTATTGAAATGATTATGATCTAAACGGCGGCACCAGTAATCATAGGCAAGGCTGGCATCCTCGGCTGTCTCAAATACACCGATCTTAATCCGCTTATAATTAAATGTAATTTGTGCTTGGTATTTATTATCAGCGATTTTGGCTACACCTTTAAAATGTTTACGCGGCTTCCTATTCCGGCTGTTCTGTGCAGGGGAGATACATCGTAGATTACTGCGCTGGCAATTTAGTCGATTACCGTCAATGTGATCTGTAACATATTTTGGGTTATCAGATTTTAGAATAGACGTATGAAGCAATTTTCGCCGCTTCCTAACTCTGCCAACCCTCCCTCGGTAAACATAAAAATATGCGTAACCTTTATCGGTAATACGCATTGGATATTTAGAGTAAATCTCATAATCAGAATCGTCCATTAGAATGGCCTCTCCAGTTTTCGCTATAATAATTTTCATATGTTAATTCTAACATAGAAACTGAAATCTGAGTTTCGTTATCGCCATACGAAAACTCATACTCAGGAATTATTCTATCTATAACCGCACGGCTCGTACTCATTTTGTACTATTGGCACGTCAATGCTGCCACCCCTGCGGTTTTAGCTGAATAACGATGATTATTATAGCTAAAACTGGACTGTTTCAAACATTGATGCTACATGTGACTGTAACTTGTATGATATAATGTTACTACGAGAGCGGCTATTTGGCTGTTCTCAAATTTTATATTAATAGGAGAAAATAAATTATGAGTAAATATATTGGTGTTTCCTATATAGGGAAATCTAATAGAAAACGGCCATGGTTCGCACGAATTACTGTTAAAAACCGTGTTATCAACCTCGGTACTTTCGAAACGGAGATTGAGGCCGCTAGGGCATATGATAGGGCGGCAGACAAATACAAGCAAATTCGCAAAAACTTTGATGATAATTTAGACAGGAGGATACGCTAATGTCAAAACCGATATCTGCAGAAGAAAAAGAGTATGATGATGGAAAGAGAAGAGAAGTTCTTTCTCTCTTTCCGCCTCTTGGTTTTTCTGTCGAAACAGAAGGGAATGCTACACGTTTCTTTATTGTAAGTGATTGTAACGAAAGGTTTGCTGTCATAAATGTGGTAAAAAAAAGATCAGATAAATCCTATGTGCTATTTGATCGAGAAGAGCATGGATTTCCACGCAAACTTTTCGATGATGCAAAAAGAGTTAATTATAATAAGTCGCTTCTTATTGTACATGAACGAGATTCTGGAAAAACATATTATGGCTGGTTGCCAAAATTAAGAGATTATTTGCGATTCGAATTATCTGAAAAAATGGAAAAGCGAGCAGAGGGGAAAAATCCTGGCATGGTTTTTTGTGCGAAGAGTGCGCTTAAAGAATTTGATGGTGATTTGGAAAAAGTCTTGAGAGATTTTGAGTATTTCCCAATCAGATAGAACATAACTCTAATAAGCCGGTTTTATGCCGGCTTTTTCTTATCTGCTATTTTGCCTTTCTGCCTTGTAGTAATAATGGAAATTACGCAGAGCCTGCTGCCATATGTCAGATTTGTTTTCTTTATTAATGTAACTAACATAACGCTGGCATAATTTCCAGCCAGAGTTCTCTGTTTTATATGCCTGTTTATTGTTAATGTTTCGCACTAAATCCAGTATTCTTGGCCAGCTATCATATTGGATTGAGTCATATGAGTTATCAGACGTATTATTTATTTGCTTGTTACATTCCTCGGCGGCAATTATCCAGATATGATTATTTGACTCAGATATATTGACATTATTTATGTATTCACATAAAGCAAATATTCTTCTGTACTCACTCTCTCTGAAATAGTATGCCTCATCATTTATTGATTTCATCATCTGTTTTTCAAAGTATTTCCATTGAGAATCTACATTTGGCTTATACCGTAAAACAATTAACTCAATCGTAGATGTACAACGGGCATTTGCCTGATACCATGTGATATTATGATTTGTTCTATCTTCTTTTATTCCGGTAAATATCTCAAAGCAATGTATTAACTTACCTGTCATTTCGATTTCCTTTTTATCGTAAAACCTTTGGTTTTGCCAAGAGTCTCTACAATCTTAATAGCGTATTCGAGTATTTCATCGTTAGTTAAGCCCCGTGCTATTTTAACCAAATCTTTATGAATTAGTTGAACATTATCGTACTCATGTTTGCCGCCCTTGTGAAGCGGCACAACATGAGAGATGTCGCAGGTATGCGGTTCAAGTCTAATGCCTGTTAGCGCGCAACATTCATTTTGTTTATCTTTCTTTTTATAGAAATCCTTTGAATTAAACTTATATGTACTCATTTTAGTACTTCCTCCTTATAGTATTCTTTACTTTTTGATATTCAGTTTTCATATTATTCTGCCACTGTTCATTAAATGAAGTTATTTCTTCTTTATTCTTTCGATAAAGTAATCGCGGTAAATAATCTGATATTCTCTGAATATCATAGTTTAATGATTTGTCGCTTGACTTATAATCCGTTCTGTCTATAACCTTGGCTAACCCCAAAACTGACCAGACTCTAACGATTCTTAATAGCAGTCTCTTAGATAATTTCAAGTTATCTGCCAGATACGGTAAATCAATATAACCATCCTTGGGAATATTATCCCAAAGCATTTGTGACATGTATGTATACACATCTTCTTTCTTCTTTATGTA
>Ga0224501_10000817_pt1 | contig 24041 bp, 20 predicted proteins | sample SF_Oct11_sed_USG_4_FD_169105 | JGI IMG/M metagenome (GOLD analysis project Ga0224501, IMG submission 169105) | Sediment microbial communities from San Francisco Bay, California, United States - SF_Oct11_sed_USGS_8_1 | ecosystem: Environmental > Aquatic > Marine > Sediment | place: USA... | reverse complement strand
ACTGTATTCCGCCTTGCTGGTAGTCGCCGGGACAGACCTCTCGCATAAGATCATTCCCAACGTCATTACCTTTCCTGGGATCGTGCTGGGCTTACTGAGCGCCGCTACGATCTTGCCGATGGGCTTGATGAACGGTGTCATCGGGTTGCTTGTCGGAGGTGGAATACTGTGGTTCCTGGCATGGATCAGTCCCTACCTTTTTGGAAAAGAAGGGATGGGCGGCGGGGACATCAAGCTGTTGGCGATGATCGGCGCTTTTCTCGGATGGAAACCGGCGCTGATGACTATTCTGGTGGGATCACTTCTGGGGTCCGTGGTCGGGGTCACTCTTATCGTCGCACAAGTCATCAAACGGGAAGACTATATCCCTTTTGGACCGTTCCTCGTGTGTGGTGCCGTTGTCTCACTCTTCTTCAGCGATCCCATCCTCCATTGGTACCAAGGAGTCCTCTCTCAATAGTCGCCTCCTTGTCATGCTGCGGTATGTAATCCTCACTGTCTAGCTGTATCCCTTACAGGTCTGACTGTATCCAGTTGGGTCCTAATGGCCCGAACCTCAAGACCACATGACGGCCCTACGGATTGTTGCCGCCGCTCCGGATGCATCATCCGCACATACACAATCCATTGATCCATCCAGTCAAATCCCATCTACCAGTGAGGAATCGACACATGCAGGAAGGCCCAAACACGCGCCCATAGATGACGGCACATTTATTGATACGCACATGAGTAGTGACCGTGGAATGAGACAGCCTACTGATGGCAACAAACGAAATGAAGATGAAACAAGACGGTCACACATTGCTGGAAGTCCTGGTAGTCCTTGTGGTGATGGGAATCATCTCAGCGTTGGCCGGACCGAACGTCTTACATGCCTATGCTCGGGTGCAGTTGGAAACCGTCACCCAACAGATCGCCTCTGAGCTCCGGTTGGCGAGACAACTTGCCAGGACTCATCGAGTCCAAGTGGCTGTGACGTTCGACGCAAGCCGGGAAACAATCGAAACCAGATATCAGAATGGGACGACGGCCCACCATCACTATCAATATGGAAACACAGGAGTCATGGTCGACGAGCCGAGCGCAGGTCCTGAAATTCTCTTTCACCCGAATGGAAAATATGCGACGGCCACCACCATTTGGTTGCGTAATAAGCAAGGAGATGTCCAGCGTATGACGGTGGGAATAACCGGACGAGTGAGAGTCAAATGAACCAGCCAGGAAGAGACGCAGGGTTTACATTGATAGAAACGATGGTTGCCGCCTCCATCGCGGGGATTGCATTCGTCGGTACGATGGGCGCGGTCGAGCTCGCGTCCAGATTGGCCATGCAGGCCAGTTTGATCGATAAGGCTTCCGGGGCAGCCCAGTCGCGATTGGAGGTCAAGAGGTCGTTGGGTTGGCGGACAATGGTGAAGGATGATCTGGATCATGATGGAGTACCGGAGACCGAGATGAACGATGCCGGGGTAGGAGCCGATACCATCGCAGGTGACGGGGTCTATACCGCCTCTACAGAGACGGATGGAATGACAGAGGTGTGGACGATTCACGTCGGTCATCCTGGTCCATTGGCATCGGTCGGCCTCGTCGCCCTCACCTCAATCATCACGTATAGGGGGCCGAACGGCACTCGTCACATCCAAATGAAAACGCTGAGGGCCAATCCGATGTATCTCGGAGCGGAGCAGTCATGAACTCACGAAATAGTACGATCGAGAGCGAGATGATGCCATGGGAACAGGCTGTATGAATGATGCACGCGGAATGTGTTTGGCTGAGCTGGCCATCGGGATCGCTGTCGCCATCCTTGTGTTGGGCGGACTGCTCGCAGTGCTCAACCTTGTTCAAAGCGTAGTCGGAGGGAAGCAGCGAACCATCGTGCAGCAACAGGATGTCAGGCTGGGGCTCGAAGTGCTTGAACAGGAGATTCGCCTTGCGACGGCTCAATCAGTCTTCGTTGCGACACCGACGACCGTTGAGTTTGCGGCGAATCTGCATGGCCGGCGGACCAACACCACGGCGACGGTCGTGCCCGGCCAGTCGATTCTTCCGGTGCTTGACGGGAGCGGTTGGGGAAAGGGAAAGCGCGTTGCGATCTGCAAGGGGCAGATCTGCGAAACCCACCGCCTCTCGACTGAGGGTCAACAGAATCAATTCGTGCTGGAGGAACCGATCGAGGGAACGTTCCCACCCGGAGCATCCGTGGAACTCAACAACCGTGTGGTCTATTACACCAAGGGGAATGATACGGGCACCCTCAGTTTGATGCGAATGGTCGATGGTGGAGCCAACGTGCTGATCGGAGAATTGGAGCAAATCGCATTCGAGTATCGTGACAAGTATGGGCGAACAGCTGTTGTCCCGTCTCATGTGGCTCGCGTCCGTATCGACATCAAGCCTCGTTATAAGTGGAAGGACGACACCCGCAGTATCGCCCTTCGGTCGTAGGAGCCAGATGCACATATTGCATATCGTCAGAAAAGACCAAGAGAGGGGGCTGGCATTGATGGGGGCCATGATCGTCTCACTGATCTTGGTTCTGGTGAGTATGACGCTGTTGGACCTGTTATGGCGCGAATCGCTGAGCGCCCATGCGGGAGAAAAGGCTGCGCTGGCACAGCAGCTCGCGGATGCCGCCGGCGAAATGGTCGTGGGATGGTTCCATGCTCCGCACACCGTCCCAAATGGACTGTCGGCTGTGATGGCTAAGCGTCTTGTGACGGCAGACGGGATTCCGACCTATTTTAATGAAGAAGGACGCTCACAATTTGTCGGGACTGCCGGTCAGCCTGATGTGGAGTTGAACGCATCGAATCCAATGGACGACCAGGTTCTGAATGATCCGGACTCCGGGGCGTTCAAGCTCATGCGTGGCTCGGGGACCGTGCGAATGCTCAAAATATATGCGCCTTCCAGACCCGGACTGCTGTGCACGGTAGAGGTCACCGTGGAAACACGGCATCCGATACCCTTCCATCAATCGCTCAGGATGGAATTGGAAGCGATCGAACTGCCGCCGTTGCGGGCAGGCATCCAATCAGGGAAGGTGCTCAGAATGATATCCGATGGCTGGTCGATCAGCGGGGTACATTGGGGGTCGGTCGCCGTGGGGACGGACCTGGTCATCCGGCGGATCGAAGACATTCCGGGACACAACCCGTCCGCAGCCATTACCGGAGCCAGCTACGGGGAAAGTTTGGTTCGGGAGGATCGATGGTTGCAGATGTGGATCGGAGGACGTGTCGTCGCGACAGATCAGTTGCAGAGTGATCTCGAAAATCCAACCCTACCTGCTCATGTGCATGACCAGCAACAACCTTCACCTGGTGTTCGGCTTGATCGATGGAACTATGATGAGCTCAAGCACACCGCCATGAGATTCGGGACGTACTATGCGATCGATCAGGAAGGATATCTCTACCAGGACGGGGTCATTGAGCCGGGGAAAGGGGTGACTCCGGATGCGGTCTTCGGATCACAGCGGGTCGGGGATCTGCGCGGACTGATCTTTGTCGATACCCTTGATGGGACGGCTCCGCACGGGGACAATCTTGGGACCGTACGTCTTGATGCTCCCTATTTTGAAGGTGTGGCCGTCATCCAAGGCCATGTCCTGTTTGGCCCGACATCAGTGGGATATCGGCTCAACGCACAGCCACCATCCGTCAACGAGGGGGAATCCGTTCCATTGAACGGAGTGCATCTCAATGGAGTCTTATACGCTGCGGGGGATATTACGGTCAGTCGGGCGGCGAGAGTCTATGGGGCGGTCATCGCAGAGGGAAACCTCGTCTCTTCTGACACCGAAGCCACGTTGGAAGTGTGGCAGAACGAAGATCTCAGTCGAAGCCTCTATCGTGGGATACCCCTGGTCCATCGCGCTCCCGGGACGTGGTCGGTGCGCTACTAACGTGTGAGAAGACGCAGGCTGATAATGAGTAGAGTCGTAGGTTCCGACAGAACGGCGAAATATAAGCGGCGGTTGTGTGGTTTTCGACCAGGAGGATGAGTCGTGATGTTCATGCAGAAGACGGGAGTGAGTCCCAAATCAGCGCTGCAATCGCCGGCATCGTTGAAGAAGCCATGTCCGAAACCTGTACCGAGGAAGATAAACGGAAAGGCGAATGTCCTCGATATTCTTGCTTCTCGCGGGATTCTCACCGGCATGGAGCTGGATGCAGCAGCCGACGAAGCGAATTCATGCAAAGTGGAATTGGAGGAGATCCTGCTGGAGAAACACGGCGTGACAAAGACGGATTTAGGTGCGGCGCTGAGCGAGCTGTATCGATGTCCCTACATGGGATATGACGAGCGAATCGCCATCGATCCGGTGCTGTTGCGGAATCTGAGCGTAGATTATCTCAGGAATCATGCATGGATTCCCATCAAACGAAACGGGTCGCAACTCGACGTGCTGATCAACAATCCCCATGACGTGGAGAAGGGCGTCGATATTCGACGTGCCTTCCCGGGTATGACCATTCGTTTCTCGGTCGGGTGCAGGCACGATATCGACCTGTACCTACGGTCGGTGGTGACGGGCGCGCATGACGGCGCCTCCTCGGTAAAATCCAGAGAAACGACTAAGGATGTACGTGGTGGGCGTGTGAGCCAGGGGGATGCTCAGCCGGTCGAAGAGAATGATACCGATATGGTGCGTCTGGCAAATCGGGTGATCGCCGACGCCTATAGGTTAGGTGCTTCGGATGTGCATATCGAACCCTATTCGGATAAAAAAGATACGGCGGTGCGGTTCCGTGTAGACGGTTCATGCTTTACCTATATGAAGATTCCCGCAGCCTACCGACGGCCGGTGGTGTCTCGGTTAAAGATCATGGCCAATTTGGACATTGCGGAACATCGTAAGCCCCAGGACGGGAAGATCCGCCACGACTTGGGGAGGGAACAGGAACTCGAATTACGAGTGGCGACGCTCCCCACATCAGGGGGCAATGAAGATATCGTGCTGCGTCTTCTGACACCGAAAGAAATCATGCCGCTGGACGCGATGGAGTTTTCTCCTGAGGTGCTCCAGGGCGTGAAGAACCTTGCCGAGCATCCGTACGGCCTGTTCCTCTGTGTGGGGCCGACGGGTTCGGGAAAAACCACCACGCTCCACGCGATCTTACGACATATCAATACGGAGGAACGGAAGATTTGGACGGCAGAGGATCCGATAGAGATCACGCAAGAAGGATTACGGCAAGTGCAAGTACATCCCAAGATCGGCTTTACGTTCGCCGCAGCGATGCGTGCCTTTCTCCGCGCAGATCCGGATGTCATCATGATCGGCGAAATGCGGGATAAGGAGACGGCGGATACGGCCATAGAAGCCTCGCTCACGGGGCACCTTGTCTTGAGCACCTTGCATACCAATAGTGCGGTGGAGACGGTCACACGGTTGCTCGATATGGGGTGTGACGCGTTTAACTTTGCCGATACGATGCTGGGCGTGTTGGCTATGCGTCTATGCAAGCGCCTCTGCCCCCATTGTCGGGAACCCTACCGCCCAACGAGGCAAGAATATGAGGAGCTTGTCCGTGATTACGGCGTGTCGTATTGGGAGAGCCTGAACGTGCCGGATGTCGCCGATTGCACATTGTATCGAGGCCAAGGCTGTGATGCGTGTAATCGGAGCGGATTCAAAGGACGAGTGGCCATACAGGAACTGTTGATCGGATCGGAGCAGGTCAAGGGGCTGATCCAGTCAAAAGCTCGACCAGCGGAAATCCTTAATGTTGCGATGCGCGAGGGGATGAACACACTTCTTCAAAACGGCATTCAGAAAGTTCTGCAGGGTATCACCACCTACCGACAGGTCAGAGCCGTCGCCAAGAAATAGGCAAGGGGATTTTCTCTAACTTTGGGCTCCGCAGACGGCCCTATGGTTCTTTGTGCTGTGGCATTTCAATCAATAGGGGAAATTTGCTGGTCTTCCCACTTTAAGGTGCTCCATCCGACTTCGCAGGAAACCATGGCTGCCTGGCCTTCAGAGCCAGACCGCTTCAGTGAAGGTGAAATAGGTACCAGCTGTGAGGCGCCACAGCCTACGGAAAATGACGGATCTAGTTAATGGTCCAAGAACCGTCTCATCTCATCCCTCGATCCTAGACCCTACTCAGCATGAATCCTTGTCGTCGCCTGTGCCGCGATTGGTGTCGAGATTGAACCAGGTCCTCTATGGTTCCTATACCGAACATGCCAGGAGAATTGCCGAAACAGGATCCATGCCAATCCAATCAGAGTGCGATGAACACAGCCCCTACTTTCGCGGGGTGTGCAATATATGAGGGTACAGCTTGCAGAAAAGCTGTAGCCGAAAATTTGTCTTTGTGCCCACAAAATGTAGCCAAGATGGGCGGTACTGGTAGAACGTTCTTCATAACCGTATGAATTATGGCGGGCCTCCTCCGGCATGACTTCTGCTCTGCCCATAAGGCACAGACGCTTGTGGAATACAGAAGCAATAGGGCGTCTGAGGTCAACCAAAAATCTTCCGGCTGCATGGATGGCCTGAAGATGTCAAAGGAGGAAACGGGATGAAAAGTCGTCTGATTCTTGCGACCGCAGCGGTATTCGCGTTGTCGTTCGTAACGGTCGGCACATCGAGTGCAACGGCGGTGTGTGATCCACATTGCTCAGTGAAAGGCTTGACCAAAGCCAATGATGCCGCCAAGGTGCATTCAAAAGCACCGGGGAACCCGGGAGTCGTTGTCGTGGCCAGTGGGGGTGACGGCGGCGGTGGGACCGGCGACTCTGGGGGCGGCGATCCCGGGACATCAAATGATACGAATACCACTACCAGTACGGACCCCGGCCCTTGTAGCGGTTGCTAAGAGCTGTACTTGTTCATGAGCGTGAAGAGGCGTTGTGATCACAACGCCTCTTCACAATCGTCACGATCCTTCCTCATTCAAGACAATTGGTCATCTGATCATATGGAATTGCCGGAGATGTCACATCACACATCTCGAAGCCCATTGAGATGGATGCAGAACCTCACGCTCATAGCTCCCTGAGACAGAATTTGTACCTTCAGGCTCATAAATTGTCGTAATCCCCCTTGGTCGCAAATCATGGCCCTGCTAAGTATCAGGAAATCAAGGTGTTACGTGAGCGCGCCATGTGCTCAATAGGGGCATGCCCTTTGCGTTACTTGTCACAGGGGAGCAAGGACTCATTTTGTGCAGAGAGGGGACGTCGGCGGTGAGAACACAATCTGGGGCACAGGGAGAAGCCGGATTTACGCTTGTCGAAGTGATGGTGACCTGCGTCATTATTGGGATTGCGACGACCTTAGCCGTGCCGAATTTTCTGGAATGGCAAGCAAGAAATAAGCTTCGTCACGCCACGTCGGAGGTGGCGAGCCAACTGACCTTGGCTCGTATGAATGCCATGAGTCGAAATAGAAGCGTCAATGTCACGCTGAAAAATGTCGGAGACGTCGTCAAGATTACTGCGGTCACAGCCTCCGGTAGCATACCCGTTGAGAGCGAAGCGATGTTGTCCAAAGGGATTGTGATGAGGGAAAGCTCGAGGGTCGTGAGTTTTTCTTCGATGGGGATGCGTACGAGTGATGGAACACAAACGGTCAAGATTGGGGTGTGCAATCCGCAAAAGTTACAATACTCGGTCGTGATCACCCCTGTGGGCAAAGTGAATTGGGCAACAACAGCTGCCGATAGTACCCCCTGTCCTTAAATGATGCGGAGGAACGAATTCATGGTTGGAACGAGGAGACAAGGGGATACGCGCGGCGTAGAGAGTGAACAGGGATTCTCCTTGATCGAAGGCATGATTGCGTCGGGGGTCTTAGCGGTAGGCCTGCTTGGGATGGCGGCCATGCAGGGAATGGCCTTAGTGAAGAACATCGATGCGAAAGAGCTGACGGCCACGGTCACACTGGCGTCGGACATGTTTGAGCGCATTCAATTTAATAGGCGGAATGTGGTCGCGTATGACGGTATCGACACGCAGAATACGGGAACGTGCAACACGATTGATGCCGCATTACAGCTTCAGGCAAGAGGCGATTGTCTCTTGTGGGACAGTCTGGTCGACAGTACGCCGTTTGAGAATATCCGTGGAACCGTGGCGGTGTCCAATGTGATCGAACCCGTCGTGCTGGGGCAGCGAACGGTTACTGTGACACTCACCTGGGCGGGATCAGTGAAGAGTGGGTCAAGCATCAAGAGAAACCGGTCAATCACGCTGACCCGGGTGATGTCTGCTGAATAAAAGTTGGGAGTAGGGATGGATATGGGGCAGTTCTTGCCAGCGAAACGAATAAGCCCGAATCAGTCAGGGGTCACATTGGTTGAGCTGATGATCGGACTGGCGGTCGGCAGCCTCGTTGTGGCCGCGGCCTTTTCCACATTGACCATGTCACAAAAAGCCTATCGAGCCAACGAGCAAGTCGTGGATATGCAGCAGAATGTCCGAATGGCGATGGAACTGCTCAGCCGCGACGTAAAATTAGCCGGATTCGGTTCCCCAGGTGTCGCCATCGGTAATTGTACAAGCGCCATTGTCCCTGCCGATCAAAATTCAGGCGGTGTCGATAGCGGGCCGGACTCCATTCAGCTTTTGATTCCCACCACCAGGTCATCGGGCGATAATCGTTGGACGCTCCGGGCAAAGACCGCATCGACAGGCATCACCCAGCTGTTACTGCAAACAGGAGGAGATGGAGCCGTGAAAGATATGGAGAAATCCGGCCTGACGGTCGGTTCCTATATTTCAATCGGCGGTTCCGCGACGGCCAAAGTGACGGGATTCGATGCGTCAGCTCAAACGATTAATGTCTCGATCCCCCCGCCGCTGTGGTTTCAACAGGAAGATCCCATCTATTTGTTGCAGTGCATCCGCTATCAGGTTGTGTCAGCACCGGATCCGGGTGGTCTATGTCTCGGCAAAACACCCTGTCTGACGAGGGGGGTAGCCGGTATGACAGCAGGGCCTAACGCAGAAGCCCCGATTGCAGAAGGTATTGAAGACCTGCAGCTTGCCTATGCCTGTGACGGGTGTGTGGCGACGATCAACAGCGGAATTCCAGATGGGATCATCGATGATCAAATTCCTTTTAACGGCAAATTCGACCAGAACGATTTTTTGAGCGATGGATCTTGGGCGGTAGGATTACGAACACCGGACAAAATTCAATTGGTGCAGATTGCATTGGTGGCCAGACAGTCCAAAGAAGATCATGGATTCGGAGATGTCACGACCGCCGTGGTCGGCTCCGGTACCATGCAAGTCACACCTGATCATACCGTACCGGCGGATCCTAACCACCGTCGCCGAGTTCTGCGAAAAACCGTGGAGACACGCAATGTCGGATTGTAGACGCGGGACAATGGTGGAAGGGGGGCAACAGCCTCTGATATCCGATGAACGGGGGGTGGCGCTGCTCACCGTTGTGATGCTGATGATGATTTTGACCGTACTGGGTATCGCAGCGATGACCGTCACGGGGATGGAAAACAAGATGGCCGGTCTGCAGCGCACGATGGAGGCATCCGCTCAAGCGGCGGAATCATGTTTGGGGACCGGAGCAAATATCATTCAGCAAGCCTTCCTCCCTGAAAATGCCAGCCAGTTGCCCGCTACGTTGCTGAGCAGCACGTCACCTCCCGGACCTGTGCCGTCCACCAACAAATCGATATTGGAGGGCGAATTAATCGGCAATCCGGAAAACTCCACTGATATACCGAGTAGCGCGCCGAATCTTCAAATCACGGTGGGCCCCTATACCGTGCGCGGAGACATCGACCGGCTCTATGTGAAAATGAGAGCAGGAACGGGACAGCAGCAGTTTTCTGGTTACGAAGGAACCGGTGTCGGTGCCGGGTCAGGCGGCGTCGATGCATATTTTCGTATTTCTTGTGTGGCAACGGACACGGCTACGGGGGGAGAGAGCAAAATCTCTGCGATTTATGCCTGTTCCCTGTCAGGTGATGGGTGCCAAAAGCAACTGTAACACTGAGAGAGCGTGAAGAGTAAAAAGAGAAATGTGCAGGAGCATGTCATGGCCGTATGCAATTCTTGTGAACCTGCCGTCAGTGCAACACGGGGGGACGTACCAATGAAGAAGCAAGACAACATCGTGGCTCGGGGAATGATGAAGTTGGTAGTATGGCACATCGGCCTGCTTTTCTGTCTGGGTATTCCGGTGACGGGATGGTCTGCCATCAATATGTCCGACTATACCAATTACCCCATGTTTCTGAATAAGACCGGTCCGACGAATATCCTCTTCATTGTCGACTTAGGGAATGCCCAACTTCCCGCCGCCTACGGCTCCTATCCGATCTCCGCAAAAAACGGGACGGTCACAGTGAGTTCCGGGCAAGTTCGGTATGCCTCCAATGTCAACTTAGCCGACTCCGGACGGGCGCTGGTGTCTTCAAGCGATAATGGCGCCACAGTCAACAGTGCAACAACCAGCGCCCCAAGTGACGTCTTCAATCCCAGTAAAGAATATTACGGCATCTTTGACCCCTATCGCTGTTATACCGCCGGGAGTCCGCATTTCGAATATGGATCGAAGAAGGTGGATGGGAGCGGCGACCCCTCCGTCTCCGTCCAATGCGCCACCACCTATTGGGATGGGAACTTCTTGAACTGGTTAGGTATGCGCAAGAAAGAAGTGACGATGCAAGCGCTGATCGGAGGGAAGACACTGAACGCGCAATCCAATACCGATGGTACGGCAAACACGATGGGTACGGAAGGGAAGACCGGTGAGAATGGATCAACGAACGATTGCAGTTCAACCAACAAGTCCTGTTGGGCCTATGTGAAATGGGTTCCTGAGGTCGATCAATACGACACCAGTACGCCGCCGCAATTGATCCAAGGGGGCTATACGGGGAGAGTTCCAACCGACGGATCGTTGACAGCCGACATAGCGGGAGCGGCGGTGGCCACTCCAGGCCCGGGACGATTCTTCGGCCTGGCGGGAGGAACGAGTGCCGGGACATTGTACCTTAATACGAACAATACGATTGATCCCTTTGATGGAACCGGACCGTCTTCCCCACAGCAAGTTAAGCTCTCAGTCAATCTAGATACCGAACCCGATAGCCCTGGGAAAGGTCCCTTGGTGACGACGTCGACTGCGCTCACGGACCAAAACTGCAATATCGGAGATGATTATTACGCCGGCGCGCGGGCGTGCTATAAGCGGGATCGATCATTGGGGTTGCTGCAGAAGATGCGCAAGGATTTGTTCCGCCCCGCCGTGCTCTTTGCCGATAACGCTGGAGGAGTGGGGGGATACGTTCAGTTTCGGTTCGACGAGGACTTCAATGCCTCGACCATCACGGGTATTCGGAACGCACTTGTCAAACCCTATGCCCCTCTTGCTGAAGCGACGTACGAAGGGCTTTGTTTATATCGCAATGAGCAGGGAGCCTGTTATTCGAACAGTCCGGCAGATTTCGTTGCCACGACCGGTGCACGGTACGATCCCTTTTGGGTCTGTGACAAAGACTCGGCCACCGGAAATTGTAAGTCGCCGTTGACGGGTCAACTGGTTCCCTGTTGCAAGAGCTTCATCCTCATGATCAGTCCGGGGATCCCAGAGGCGGACGGAGGCAATCCGAATACGCAGCCGTTCGGCAATTTAATGAGTAACGGTGTCTCAAACATCGGCTTAAGCTCCACGCAGCTGGATGATGTGGCCTACTACGGGCGAACACATGACATCAGAAACCAAAGTAATGTGCCGGGAGTCCAAAATGTAACGTTCTACGCGGTCAATGCGATGGGCGGCGCGGCAGGAGCGGAAGTCTTAGCCTCCGCGGCGAAGTGGGGAGGATTTGACGATCGGAACAAAGATAATGTCCTCGACGAAACCGGCACCCAAACCTGTACCTTTCCAGTCGGTTCTCCTCTCGGAAGCGGGACAAGCACCAGCAATCCGGAGTGGGATCAAGTAGGGTACGATCCGGTCACGGATACCTATAGCGGCGATCCCGATTGTATCCCCGACACCTATTTCAGTGCGGAAGAGGGAGGGGACCTTGAGAAAACGGTGAATAAGGCCATCGCCGATATTATGAAGCGGTCGGCCTCCGGTACCGCCATTTCCGTGCTTGCGTCATCGGCAACGGGTGACGGGACGATTTACCAAGCCTACTTCTATCCCCAAGAGTTTGAAGGCAACGACATGATTACCTGGACAGGCTATGTCCAGGGTTTGTGGGTAGACTCATTCGGGAATCTGCGGGAGGATAACGGCGATCACCGTCTTGTCTACACAGAGGATCCCATCATCGAAAACTGTGTGGACAGCGACCTCAATGCCAAGTTCATCCGCTATCCGGACACAAACGGGAATGGGAAGAAGGATGACAGTAGCACCACGCCCGACTGCGATACGGATGGTGTCGATATTCGCAACATGAACGCGGTGTGGGAAGCAGGGAAGCAATTGGCATTGAGGGATATCGGGGCGAAACCCAGGAACCTCTTTACCTGGGTGGACGTGGATAATGATGGGCGCGTGGATAGTGGCGAGCAAATATCCTTTAATACGACAGGATCCACGCCGGCGTTGTTGGCGCCCTATCTGCGTGCGACGGCTACGGGTACCTTTACGTCAACGAACATCATCAATTTCATGCATGGAAACCAAGTCACGGGCATGCGGAATAGAATGAAGTCAGTCAACGGAAATCCGAAAGTGTGGCGCCTTGGGGATGTCATCAACTCGACCCCGACGATCGTGGGTCCACCTCGCGAACGGTTCGATATTCTCTATGGAGACCAAGGCTATCGGGGGTTCGCACAGCGTTGGAAAAACCGCAGGATGACGGCCTATGTCGGAGCCAACGATGGGATGCTCCATGCTTTCAATGCGGGGTATTTCCACCGCGGAGATGACCCCGGTACGACCAGTGTGAAAGAACATGGCTACTACACGACCGGGGAAACAGCCGATGATAGTTCCATGCCGGAATTGGGGGAGGAACTCTGGGGCTTCATTCCCTACTATCTCTTGCCACAAATCCGATGGCTGGCGGAAAAGGGTTATACCCATGTGTCCTATGTCGACTTGAAGCCAAAAGTCACCGAAGTAAATATCTTTACCGAGGAATCTGCCTGCGGCGGCGGGACAACCCCGACAAATGCCGGGTGCAAACATCCTGGGGGGTGGGGAACCGTCCTGATACTGGGTCTTCGGTATGGAGGCAGCTGTAAAGCCTGTACGGCCAAATCCAGTGATAACAACGGCGGACCGACCTTGACGGTGGTTGCCGATTTTAACAGAGACGGCGATACGACGGATACCGACGATACGCGTGAATTCTTGAGCGGATACATCGTGCTGGATATTACGGACCCGGAGGAGACTCCGAAAGTACTGACCGCCTATACGTCGAACAAGCTTGGGTTGACGACCAGCTATCCCGCCGTTGTTCGCATGAGCCCATCGGGAGATGCAAAAAGCGACCATTCGAATGCCAAGTACATGGTGGTCGCCGGGTCCGGCCATCATGGATATGACGGTCGGGCGGCGTCAGGAACATTCGGCGGAGCCAATTTGCTGGCTTTTCAAATTGTGGAACCGGGTACGACGCCGGAAACACGAGTTTTGCCTGTCGGGTCGGAAACCTATGGAGGGTTCATGGGTGACCCGGTCACTTTCGACCGTGACCTCGATTTTCGGTCCGATGCGGTGTACACAGGTCGGACGATCGATCCAAGCGCCGGCAGTGTCGGGTATTGGTGGGGGAAAATGTATCGTCTGACCATGGGCACTTGCTCATCGGACCCCTGTGCGACTGACACATGGGGAGTTGATGCAAGCGGCAATCGGGTTCCAACCGAGATGGTGATGCGGGTGACCACGAAGGGGACCACGAAATATCTCGGGCCTGTGACGGCAGGGTCGACGATCACATTGGATAATTCAGGAAATACATGGGTGTTTTTCGGAACGGGTCGATTCTTCAACATGGGAGACAAGCGAGACCTACGTGCACAGTACCTAGTCGGTGTCAAAGATTCCGTGTTACGTTCCGGCGGGTGTGTGCAGACCGATGTGGTCAACTGTACGAACGAAGACTTGGTCGATGTGTCAAATGCGGTGGTCTGTATCTCATGCACATCCGGCGACCAGGTGCAGAATGTGTCCGGGGCCACGACATATTCAGGACTCCAGGCTGCGATCACTGCCAAAGACGGATGGGTCATTGAATTAGAGTCGGGGTCCAGTAGTTCCGGTCTTGGTGGAGAACGGTCGCTGGTCAATCCCACATTGATCGGCGGGGCATTATTCTTCCCCACGTTTGTTCCCAGTACGGATGTGTGTGTGGCGGCAGGTGATAGCTACCTCTATTCGGTATACTACTTGACAGGGGCAGGGCATACCGATCCCATTATGGGAACGAATGCGGATGGCACGGCGAAACGCCGGGTGGGTCTCGGTCAAGGACTGGCGTCATCCGTCGCCATTCAAATCGGGAGTCAACCCTCCGGTATGTCGGGCTTCTATCAGTCCAGCAATTCAACGGTGAATAAGGTTTCTCCGAAACCGATCTCATCGATATGGAGCCAGTACATTTCGTGGATGAGTAATCGAGACTGATGCATGATGTCGACTGCTCTGAACGTGGAGAATAAGAGGGGGCAAGGCGATCACATGCCCTGCCCCCGATCGGGAAGGACGGTCGTGACGGCTCTGGCGCTAGTACTTGCCATGATGGCAGGTTGTACGTCAGGTGAAAACAGCGAACCGGTCAGGCCTTCCGCCGGAAGCGGTAATCGTCCTCCGGTGGTCAAGGCAGCGGTCATTGTTCCCAACCCCGCAACCCTCTCCGGCCCATTGACCGTCCAGGCCGATGCGCAGGATCTCGACCTGGACAACATCATGTTTCGCTATCGGTGGTCGATCAACGGGGAAATCGTGACCGGTGAGACGAATCAATCTCTCCCACCCGAATTGCTGAAACAGGGCGATCGGGTCGGTGTTGAGGTTCGCCCGTTTGATGGAAAAGTCGAAGGAGAGCCCTTTGCCGCTCTTCCTGTCCTTGTGGGCAATACGCCGCCCATTATCTCGCGAGTCCTGATCTCTTTCGATCGTCAGGCACAGGGGAGCCAACTTGTCGCCGATGTCGAAGCGACGGATCCCGATCACGATGAGATTTCACTCGTGTACCGCTGGAAGAAGAACGAAGAGGTGCTGACGGAGGGAGAATCGAATCGGTTGGATCTGTCGCGGATCACGGCAGAGGATATTATCCAAGTCGAGGTCATTGCGAGTGACGGCATAGCCGCTGATCCTACCGTCGCCACGGGGCGACTCACCTTGTCGAACTCCATGCCGACGATTGTGTCTCAACCTCCGGCCGCTCCGACGGGCGGCCGATATGCGTATCACGTTCAGGCCACCGATCCGGACGGCGATGCCCTCACCTATGCTCTTGAGTCGGCTCCTCCCGGCATGACCATCGACGCGCAGACCGGGCAGATCAACTGGGTTCCGTCGCCGGAAACCAAGGGACGCTATGTCGTCCGGATCGTCGCGAAAGATCCCAAAGGCGGATTTGCTTCGCAAGAATTCGAACTCGCGCTTTCGAAACCGGCTTCGCAATCATGAATGATTGAAGGGTCGGTGTACGAAAATCCCCTCGAATACACGCAGTCGTTCCTCCTATGGAGAGGGGCTCGGTTGGTTTCCTCTTACGGCTTTGTTACAATGCCGGCATTACACGGCAAGAGAAACAGCTACGCCATAGAGCGTTCGCGTGCGTAAACTCAAACTGCGAGAAGGAACCAATACCGCCGTCCTGTTCGGACACCATGATCGGCATCTCAAGCTGATCGAGCATGAATTGGGTGTGCGGCTGTCGGCGCGTGGAGAAGAAGTGACTCTGGACGGTCTCCCCGACGCCGTCCGTCAGGCGGAGCGTATCCTCATCGAGCTTGCCTCTCTGACCGACGAAGGCATGACCCTCCAAGCAGAAGATGTCACGCATGCACTGAATGCGTTGAGACATGTTCCCGAGGCGCCGCTCAAAGACGCGCTGGGCAGCCAGGCGGCCGTCGTGACGAAAAAGCGATTCGTCGCTCCCAAATCCCCCGCTCAAAAATCCTATATCGAGGCGATCGAGACACACGACATCGTCATCGCCATCGGGCCTGCCGGAACCGGGAAGACCTATCTTGCCATGGCGATGGCCGTCAGCGCCTTGATGAGAAAAGACGTCAGTCGAATTATTCTGGCGCGGCCTGCGGTCGAGGCAGGAGAGAAACTTGGTTTCCTGCCGGGAGATATTTATGAAAAGGTGAATCCCTACCTGCGACCGCTGTATGACGCGTTGTTCGATATGATGGACATGGAACGGGCGAATCGTCTGATTGAACGAGGGGATATCGAGATTGCGCCTCTTGCGTTTATGCGTGGGCGTACGTTGAACGATTCGTTCGTGATTCTGGATGAAGCACAGAATGCGACGGCCGAACAGATGAAAATGTTCCTGACAAGGTTAGGGTTCAACTCGAAAGTCGTCGTGACCGGGGATATTACGCAGGTGGATTTGCCGAGCGATCGGGTATCCGGCCTTATCGAAGTCAAGGAGGTCCTTCGCGGGATCGATGGCATCGCCTTTGCGTATTTTGACGACACAGACGTGGTTCGTCACCGGCTGGTTCAGGATATCATCAAGGCCTACGATCGGTATCAGCCATCGAACGGAGACGATTCCGAACCGGGCCACGGACGAGCATCTTCTTCATTCCCGGCCGGACGTCGCAAGTCGGTTTCATCCGGTGTGTTTCCACGGGATTCCTCGGGCCAACCTCACTGATGAGCGTCTATCTGCGTGTCCGCCTGAAACGAATCGCTGCAAGACAAGCGCCTCTGGTCCGCGCGGCCGAGTCGATATTGGAGGCCATAGGAGAGTCGCAGGCCGAACTGAGTCTGGAATTAGTCGGAGACGGCCGCATGCGTCGCTTGAATCGGCTCTATCGCCGGAAGGACCGAACGACCGATGTCTTGGCGTTTCCCATGAGGGAATCGCCGAACCCCTGTCCGACGCTGTTAGGCGATGTGGTCATTTCAGTCCCGACGGCGGCTCGCCAAGCGCGTGAAGCCGGGAGATCGCTCAGCGATGAAATCGCCGTGTTGCTGGTGCATGGGGTGCTCCATTTGTGCGGATATGATCACGAACGAAGCCCCGCAGAGGCGGTGCGTATGCGTCGGCGTGAGCGAGCCGTGTTGAAGGCCATCGGTCCTGCTCCGCGACTGATCGTTCGCCCCACCGAATCGAAGAAGAGGAGAGGCTGAGGTATGGGATGGTTTCAGCGGTTGAACGATAGTCTGGGCAAGACCCGGCATGCGGTACGCCAATCGCTCGACCGACTTCTTGGGCAGGCACCGGACCCTGCCGTACTGGAAGACTTGGAGGCGGCGTTGCTTGGCGCCGACCTTGGCGGCCGCGTTGTGGATCGACTGATGCAACACATCAATCATCCCACGCGCGAGACGGATATGTCGACATCGGAGGCCGTTCAGCATGTGTTGAGCCGTTCCGTCTACGAGATGCTGAACAAGGCGTCCGGTCCGTCGCTCCTTCACCTGATCGACCAAGGGCCGAAACCGTTCGTGGTGTTGGTCGTCGGGGTCAACGGTGTGGGGAAAACCACGACCATTGCGAAGGTCGCCCAGCGGTTGATACAGGCCGGACGGCGCCCTCTGTTGGTCGCCGGCGATACGTTTCGGGCTGCGGCCATCGAACAGTTGCAGGTCTGGGCGGATCGCTTGGGAGTCGATATCGTTCGCCAGCGTCACGGGGCCGATCCGGCATCGGTGGCGTTCGACGGAATTGCGGCGGGGAAGGCTCGAGGAGTCGATGTGATATTGATCGATACGGCCGGCCGTCTCCACACGAAGTCGAATTTGATGGACGAATTGCGGAAGGTGAAGCGGGTCATCAGCCGTGAATTGCCGGATGCGCCCCATGAGGTGCTGCTGGTGCTGGATGCCACTGTCGGGCAAAATGCCTTGGCCCAAGCCCGTCAATTTCACGAGGCCGTCGGAGTCACCGGATTGGCGTTGACGAAATTAGACGGGACGGCGCGCGGTGGTATCGTCGTGGCCATTGCCGAAGAATTCAATATTCCCGTTCGCCTTGTCGGTGTCGGGGAGGGTGCCGAAGACCTCCAAGATTTCAATCCCGAGGCTTTTGTGGCGGCCTTGTTCGGCCAACCACCGGCCGACACGTAACTCCTCAATCTTCTTCTTGTTTTGTGGACCTCGTGCTATCCTTTTCCCCTAGATACACCGCAATACATTGGGGCTGAATGAATCTCACTCGCATCGTCATGACGGTAGATGCTGTCGCGGCATGTGCGCGTTTGTCGAAGAAGAGTTGATGAATCATGCGGGTTAAGAAGGAAGCAGGGCGATGATTAAGATTTTGATAGTCGATGACGATCAGATGAACTGTGACCTTCTGCAGAACGTATTTACGCGTCACGGCTACACGGTGATGTCGGCGACGAGCGGAGCGGAAGGGCTCAGGCTGTTTCGTAAAGAGACCCCTCGCATTACAATCTTGGACCTGCGGATGCCGGGGATGGATGGATTGACCCTGCTGAAAGAAATTCGCGCCATCGATCCGCATGCCCCCGTGATCGTGCTCGGCGGTGGTGCAACGGAAGTTCAGGAAAACCAAGCGAGAGGATTGCGTGTCACCGACTTTATCCGCAAGGGGTTGTCTCTGGATATTCTGGTTGAAGCGGTGCACCGCATTGCGGTCCTTCCGGTTCATTCGGATCCGGACCCTGTTCCACCGTTCGAACGTTCGGCTGTTCAGGAGATGAACGAGTCGGTCTTGATCGTCGACGACGACGATCTTGTTTGTGATCTCCTCGTCCAGTTTTTACGCTTACGGGGGTATCGTGCCGTGGGCGCGAAGGATGGTATCGACGCGCTGAATATCGTCGATGACGATCCGCCCGATGTGGTGTTGCTGGATTTGGTCATGCCGGGCATGTCCGGCGTGGAGGTCTTGCGCTTGCTGAGGGAGAAGGAGTACCAGGGCGGTATTATCCTCATGACCGGGAGTCATAACGAAGAGTTGCTCGAAGAAGCATGGGCGTTGGGGCCGCAAGAGGTCTTAGTGAAGCCGATCGATCTCGAACGATTTTTAACCGCTATCCAGCTTGTACTTGTGTGCCGCGAATGTTAATAGTTCCCGGATGTGTATCGGGCCATATGTGTTTCGTTCAATCATCGTTCTACTCCTTTGGGCCGGTACCCCGGCGGGACTTGGTCTTGCTGCGTCTTCAGGCCAAGAACACTCAACCATTCTCGCCCATGACCTCGACGTTGCGCTGATTCCCGACACCCATGAGTTGATCGGGCGTGATCACGTCACCGTCGAGGTGCCGGTCAAGGCACCGACCGTCACCCTATCGATCGCACCGACGTTGCGGGTAGAGTCCGTTACACTGACGGGGCGAGAGGAACAAGATCACGAGCGTGTTTCAACGGTTCCGTTGACCTTTACGACGGACCGGACTTCCGACCCATCGAGTCAACGCGTCGTCGTGACGCTGCCACAGCCCCATGATCGGCACGTGACGTTGGCGTGGGCGTATCGTGGGATCATCGACGATCCGCCGAGAGAGCCGCGCCACCTCCGATTCGTCACCCCCAGTGAAACCGCCGGACATATCGGGCCGGAAGGGGTGTATTTGAGTGCCGAGAGCCAGTGGTATCCGGACATCGACGGGTCCTTCAGCACCTACCGTCTCACGATAGCCGTTCCCGACACGTGGACCGTCGTGACACAGGGGAGACAAGAAGAGCACAGGGTGAACGGAGGGCGAGTCTCGACACGGTGGGCGGTTCCTGAACGAACCGAAGCCTTGACGCTGGTCGCCAACCAATTTGTCACCGTCTCACGAACGTGGACAAGTCGCGGGGGGCAATCGATCGAGCTATCCACGTATTTCTTCCCTGAGCATGCCGAATTGGCGGACGAGTATCTTGACGCCACGGAGAAGTACCTGGACGCGTATATTCCGATTTTAGGTACGTTTCCGTTCGAGCGGTTCTCGGTCGTGGAAAACTTCTTTGCCAGCGGGCTTGGGATGCCGTCGTTTACCTTGTTGGGGAGCGGCAGTATCCAGAGACATTATGTACAGCCCTATGCGCTGGGGCACGAAATCGTCCATTCCTGGATCGGCAACTCCGTGTTTAATCGCGCCGGTCAGGGGAATTGGGTCGAAGGGCTGACGACCTATCTGACGAATTATTATTGGCATGAATTAACCCATGACGATCAGCAGGCATTCGAGCAGCGACGAATGATGTTGCAGGGCTATAGTGTGTATGTCGAACCGGAGCAGGATTATCCGGTGGCCCGCTTTTACTCGAAACGCGATCAACGGGATAATGCGATCGGATATCAAAAGGGCGCCTTTGTCTTTCATCAGTTACGTCGCGAAATCGGGGATGACGCATTCTGGAACGCGTTGAAAGTCTTTGTCGGTCAGTATCGGAATCGGCCGGCCGATTGGGGGAACATCGAAGCGGTATTTTCACGGGAAAGCGGGCGCGACCTTCGGTGGTTTTTTGAGCAATGGGTCGAACGGGGAGGTGCCCCGTCATTATCGCTAACGGCCGCCCATGCCCGTCTCGTACAGGGCAACGATGGTCGATCGGCCTGGAAGACGACGATCCGTGTTCGCCAAGACGGCCAACGGTTTCGGATGCCGGTCCCCGTCACGATTGTCACCACAGACGGAGAAGAGACGACATGGGTGACGGTTGATGCCTCGGCTGAAAGTTCAGCCGATGTGAGCGTCTCGAGTCAGCCCGTGATGGTCCGGCTCGATCCCGATTTGATGGTCTTTCGCCGGATTACGCGTCAGCAATTGACGCCGATGTTGAACGGGTATGTGACGGACCAGGCACGAACGGTTGTCCGCGCATTTGACGATCCGGACTCGCCGTTGCAGCGAATTATGGCGCGGATTGTCGGTCAGGAAGCCCGCCTGTCGGATTCTGAAAAGACACGGGTGTCGTCCGTCGAAGACCCTGCGCTCGCGCCGAATAGCTCGGTGCTCGTATTGGCAGGGGCGGAGCGAGAACAGGCCGTCTCGCGTCTCGTGAAGGAGTCCTGCGGCGATGTTGTCCGATTAGCACAAGAAGGATTTACCGTCGCCGGCGAAGAATATGACGGGCAGGAGATGGCGGTGCTTTTTACCTGTCGTCGTGCCGATGCGCCGGGACGCGTGATCACCGTGCTCTACGGTGTCGGCTCCGGCGCGCTTGAAAAAGTGTCGCGGTATCTCTTTTACTATGGGTGGCACAGCTACGTCGTCTTTAAGAACGGTGCCGTTGTCAAGCGCGGTCTATGGCAAGGTGAGCCGGAGATGAAGGAGGTACGGATTGATGCGGTTCGGTAGGCATGTGAAACGATATGTATGGGGTCTTTGTCTGACGCTGTGTCTGCCCGCAGTGGGATGGGCCGGGGATCAACCCAAGGAATCCGTGAAAGCGGCTTCAGGATCCGTCGAACGGCATCTCGGCAACATTCGTCAATTGACCTTCGGTCGCCAGAATGCCGAGGCGTATTTTTCATTCGAGGGCGACAAGCTCATTTTCCAATCGACCAACGACTGGACCCGCAAGCCGATACATTCGGCGCAAAAACCGGCCGATACCGGATTGGATTGTTACCAGATGTTTGTCATGGACTTGAACGGCGATCACGTCCGGATGGTGAGTACAGGAAGAGGGGCAACGACCTGCGGATATTTCTTCCCTGGAGATCGCCGCGTACTCTATGCCTCGACGCATGCCGTGGGGTCCGATTGCCCTCCGAAGCCGAAGCGGGACGGCGCCTATCGCTGGGCGCTCGACGATTATGACCTCTATTCTGTTCGTGTCGACGGCCAGCAAATGCAACGGCTGACTTCCACACCGGGCTATGACGCCGAAGGCACCATTTCACCTGACGGCAAGACCATTGTGTGGACCTCGGTACGGGACGGGGACCTCGATCTCTACGCAATGAATATCGACGGCAAGGGAGTCCGGCGGTTGACCGACGAAGTGGGCTACGACGGCGGCGCATTTTTTTCGCCCGACAGCACACGGATCGTGTATCGGGCCGCGCATCCGACGGATCCGGCTGAAATCGCCAAGTACCAAGATTTGTTGAAGCAGCATCTGGTCGAACCCGGACAACTTGAGATCTTCGTCATGAACGCCGATGGGTCAGGAAAGACGCAAGTGACATCGAATAGGGCCTCGAATTTTTCCCCCTTTTTCCATCCTGACGGAAAGCGGATCATTTTCTCCTCCAATGTGGAGACCCCGGGTGACGGAGGGCGTCCGAGTTTTCATCTGTACCTGGTCAATGACGATGGGACAGGATCTGAACGGCTGACTTTCGAGGGGCACTTCAACAGCTTTCCCATGTTTTCCCCGGACGGCAAACATTTGGTCTGGGTGTCGGATCGCCATGCCAAAGAACGAGGCGAATTTAATGTCTTTCTAGCCGACTGGATTCCCTAGTCGGCAGTCGAACGACCGTACGGGTGAATTCTTGAGTATCCCAGCTCAATCCGAGATCGTTCGTCGGCGTCGACGGTGCGTGCGCCGATATGGTTTTCCCACGGTCTACTGACGAGTTTCGGTGAGCACGCACGATGAATCAACGGCGTTCGTTCCTGATCGAGGCTCGATCGGTCTGAGAACGGAGCGAAGAGGGGTACGTGCGGTATTGGGCATGACGTCGGTCTGCTGTTCCGGCGCCGCACTGGCTCTTGCTGTCCTTGGAGTCTCTCAATTCGACCTTCCCATAGTCGGGTACGTGCGGTCCGTGACGGTGCATGTGCCCTGGCAGAAACTGACAATCCCATGGATGGCCTTCACCAGTGATGTAGGAAATTGGATCGGTGAAGGAACGCATCTCGTCTGGTTGAGTATCGCCTTACTCCTTGTGGGGAGGATCTGGACGCGGTTGGCCTTTACAAAAGCCGGCGTCCAAACCCTGATTGCGCACGGACTGGTGACGGTGGTCGTCATCGGGCTCAAGCATCTGATCGGGAGGCCTCGCCCCAAGTTTACCCATTCGGGCGAGTGGCACATTGATCCAACGTGGACGTCAGGGTTTGACTCATTTCCATCCGGGCATACCGGGGCCAGTTTTGCTGTGGCGACCGTGTTGGCGAAACGGTTTCCTGCTCTTGCCCCACTCTGTATCGGTATTGCGGTCTTCGTGACCCTCAGCCGTGTACTTCGTGGATCGCACTTTCCAACCGATGTATTGATGGGCGCATGTTTGGGTGCGCTCAGCGGATTGATCGCTGCCGCTCCCTTGAAGCATTGGCGGGCGTCATTTCAGACGGGACTTCAGCGCACCGCCATAGGGGCTTGTGCAGCGTTAGGCTTGCTGTGGTCCGTCTCGACTCCATCGGAAGAGGGGATCTCTGGAATTCTCATGCCGGGGGTCGGACTCGTGGCCACGGCAAGCGGATTGTGGCTTAGGAAGACTATGTGGACGAAGAAGACAGGGTCAGACCAAAGCTCAAGACTCTCGGCAGATAGCTCATTCCTATTGATCGCCGGCGGCCTTGCGTCCATGACGATGTCGTGGCATGTCGTCGCGGCGACCGGATTAGCCTGCGTGGCCTATTGGCTCAACATCGGTCGTGTGCCGCAGGAGGAGAGTCAGGGAACCCGTACATGGTCGATCGCACGGGAAAGCCTTGTGCTTGTCGGCGTGTTGGTGGTGGTGATGATTCTCTATGGCGGACGGGATATGATGCCCTTTGGGTAATCCGTATTGTGTTCCCATACGGATATGCCCTGTACCTATTGACGGAGGAGAGATGCGGTAGGATCTGTTAGTGACCGAGAGAGGTGGCGGGCGCAGGTTGCTGACTGGTTTCCGGGACCGTCACCATCGGTTGGCTTGCCAAAAGAATGTAGCCGTGTCGTTTGAGGACCGGCTGAAACGTTGCCGCTTCTTTCGGTAAAGAATCCCGCAGAGCCTCTTGTAAGA
>Ga0224501_10000815_pt1 | contig 24089 bp, 24 predicted proteins | sample SF_Oct11_sed_USG_4_FD_169105 | JGI IMG/M metagenome (GOLD analysis project Ga0224501, IMG submission 169105) | Sediment microbial communities from San Francisco Bay, California, United States - SF_Oct11_sed_USGS_8_1 | ecosystem: Environmental > Aquatic > Marine > Sediment | place: USA... | reverse complement strand
TGCCCAACTGCCGGGTTTTTTCCCGAATTGCGGCAAGCTTCTGAACGGTCAACCCCTTCTTCCCTTCCGCCGAATGCATGACCTGTTCATCACCTGTCTCCACTCCGACGAGCAATCCGACGCACCCGGCTTGCCGCATCTTCTCCAGCAACGCATCGTCGACACAATCGATTCGCGTTTCACATACCCATTCAAGCGGCCATCCTGCATTCTTAATGAGATCACACAATTCGGCTACGCGACTCTGATTGAGCGTGAACGTCGCGTCACGAAAGTACATTTTTCTAATACCATATCTCTCAACGACATCCTTCACTTCAGCAAATACTCGCTCGGGTGTTTGCGCACGCCATTTCACCCCTTCAACCAGCGGGTATGGGCAGTAGTACCCGCAGGGGTAGGGGCATCCCCTGCTCGTTTGCAATGTCGCCACAGGACTCCCCAACAAGGGGTAGACATACCGATCATTCGGCAAGAGATCCCGAGCCGGAAGCGGCAACGCATTTACATCTTTGACAGGCACACCCGCTTCGAAATGAAACACCGGCGTCTTTCCGGACGGATCAGTTTCCAGCCACGCGGTACCCTTCCTGCTACGGCCATGAGCCAGATCTGCAATCGTCAGATCTGCCTCGCCATGAATGACGAAGTCGGCCCGACTCCGAATAAGTAACGCCTTCAATGCGGCATGGTCTTGAATCAGCGTCTTTGCGACAATACGTGCCCCTACATGGTGTTGCCGCAGCATCGCGATAAAGTCGGCGTCATACGCCAGCGTGGGAAGCGACGCAGTCGCTATCAGCATATCCCACTGGTTCTTGCCCAGCCGCGCATGAATGTCCTCCGGCGTGAATCGCAACGGATCGGCGTCGATAAGATCGACCGTGTCTCCGGCCTGACGGATGGTGGCGGCCATGATCGCCAAGTCGAGCGGAGGTAAAATCATCGACTCATTGCCGTCAAACCCCAGCCCTCCTGCCATACTGCGGCTTACCGGACGATCAGCGAGTGACGGGGTATTGATCAACGCAATCCGCATAGGGTCTCCTTTGTATACATAGGCAGTTGCGCAAGCGCTAACAATCGTTCTTCTGATCCTCCTTCATAGGCCAGCGCGATGGCTTTATTCAGCCACTCGTAATCAATATCCTTCATCTTCGCTTCATTGGGCGTGCGACAGGCACTGTTGAATGGATCCACGATCGTAAGACCCTTCTTTTCAACTTCGTCGGCCATCCCACTACCCGGTGTCGGAGTGAAATAACTGCTGCTGAGGTGGTCCGGCTTGATTTTCCAGACCATACGAACGGTTTCCAACACCTCAGCGGGTGTTTCCGTCGGCGCACCGAACATGACATTTGCCCAAATCTTGATCCCGTATTCCCTGCAGATCTCGGCTGCTTTTATGTTTTCCGCGACGGTCGTTTCTTTTTGAAACATATCCAAGATACGCTGACTGCCGCTTTCGAACCCGATCATCGCCCACGCCAAACCCGCTTCCGCCATCTGTTTCACCACATCCGGATACCGGCACATCAAATCAACGCGCATCTGACAGACAAAAGGCTCCGTAAATCCGGCGGCTTTGTACGCAGCGCAAAACTCCCGACTCCACCGGTGATTAATAAAAAACAAATCATCGTGGGCCATCCAGCTTCGGAAGTGAAAGCGGTCCTTAAGGTAACGAAGTTCCTCTACGACATTATGCGCGCTTCTCATCTTCACGCGGTTACCGAACACTGCTCGCTCGGCCGGCTGGCAGAAATTGCATTTAAACGGACAACCTCTTCCCGCATTGGTCGTGATGAAAGGGGTGGGCAAGCCCGGAACCATCGGCGTCGCCAACTCCCCTCTCATATCAAACAAATCACGGTCGACCCATGGAATCTCGTCAAGTACCGGCCCTTCGCCGATCAGTATCCGATCAATCCGTTTACCATCCTCCAAGGCATTGAGCAGTTCGACGAACGTAATTTCTCCTTCCTGTGTAATAATATGATCGATGAGCGAATTGGCCGCTACCTGCGATGTTTGGATCGTGGCATGCACCCCGCCGACAATGACGACTGCCTGCTCTTTTTCTTCCTTCAGAATTCGTACCGCTCTTACCACATCCGGATAATGTAAACTCCAGGACGTAATCCCCCATACAGCGGTGTTCCGGCTTCTTACCTCTTCCCGGAAGTGCGACCAATTTTGGAGCGTACGAAGATCGATCAGGTCTACGGTGTGGCCTCGTGCTTTGGCAGAGGCACTGAGCGATGCCAAGCCGTGATCGATGAAGTTGGCGTCCACCGTGCGTTTTTTATTGAAGCTGTCGAACCCGGGCAACGCGATACCCGGAAAGATCAACGTGACATGCATACGCCGTCTCCCGTTCTTCTTCGAGCCATGTTCAGCAGGGCCGGCCACAGATCGGACTGCTGGAACCAGCGCAATGTGGAAGCCAATCCTCTGGCCAGCGGCCACCGCGCATACGGTCCGATGCACGAACGGAGCCTTGTATTATCATAGGACCGATGGCAGCGGTTCGGCCGGCCCATCAGCAGATAGGCAAAATCCGGAGACAGCGTCGGGCTGGTTTCCTCGCCAGAAGGCATCTGAAGCACATCCGTTCGTTCGGATAACTGCAACAAATCGGCAAGGCTCCGCAAATAGCCTCCCACCGTCACCGGTTGTTCTCCGGTAATGTTATACAGCCCGGTGAGCCTCCGACCGGCGGCCGACAGCATACCTTCAATTAAATCGTCGATATACAGCGGCTGTAACACGCGATGCTCCAGCTGAGACCACACACCGGCCAGCGAGGACACCCCCGACAATGCCATGAGTGAAGGTTGCATCAACCACGCGCTGCCAGGTCCGTAAATATTTCCTATTCTGAACACGAGGACGTGTCGTCCAGACTCGCGAGACCATGCCAGGGCTAATTCTTCAGCTTTGGCTTTTGACGCTCCGTACTCCGACACCGGACGGCAAGGCATCTGTTCACCGAGTGGAATCTCGTCTTCCGACCCCAGTCCTTGCGCTTCGATGCTGCTGGCAAACACCACATAGGGAATTTGTGCCGCCTCGGCAAAGTTCAGGGCCCGTTGCGTGCCCACTACATTGGTCTCCCAGGTCTTAGAACTGCTGATCGCCACATCAGCCGCCAGATGATAGAACACATCCGCACCGCACAAGTCATTGTGAATGGATGTGGCCATAAGCGATGTCACATCGCACGGAAGAATCGTGGCCCCCTCACGCTCCAATTGCACGGCCTGCGGGCTGTGTGTGTGCCTGGTCAAAATCGTGACCTTCGCTCCCAGATTGAGCAACCGCCGACTCAGGTGAGACCCGATGAATCCGGCTCCTCCCGAGATAATGATGTGACTCTTCGATGTGATTTTAATCGGCTCCATCGCGTCATACCCTCCGATTCACCGAGTACATAAATCCCGCACCCCGTTCATCATGGTCGCCACCGCATCGCAGCCTTACCACAACATCAAGGCAATCAAAGACTGTGCCACAATGTTTTGCTTGTTTTTTCAGCAAAGATTGGATGGAATGCAGGGACGTTCCTCTAAACCCGGCAGGAATTGCCGGATCGGCCGGTAAGACACACCTAGCAGCAGACTGTCGACAAGCTCGTTCACCACCCTTGCTTACACGGTGACGAATGAGTACAGATGGCACAAGGACACCCGACAGGGTCAAGAAGACCGATTCAGACCCGTGTGATTTGAAACGTGACACGGGTAGCTCCCCACGGTCTAACAACTGTAGCCTCTTTTACGTCTTCGAGGACACTCGCCGAGCCTACTCTGCCGAAGTAGCCAACAGGCTGTGACGGCTGAAAGCATGCTCGCTCGCTTTACGACCAAGCTGAGGACCTCACGAGGTCGGCCATATCTCGCAACGGTGGGCGAAACGCGTCTCTCTTCGCCAGATACCCGCCGTTCCTACAAAGCTCTACAGCCGTGGCTTCTTGCGACGGCGGGCGGAAAGTTCGGACAGGACAACTCACAGCAATTCTTCACATCATCTTTTACGGTTTAAGAAAACGCTGCCGACGGACTTTTTCAGCATCCTGCCAGCGGAGAATGAGCGAGGATCAGAACGGAAACAGGCCTCCGAGCTTTTGGAGCGTCCATTGCTCGATCGCATTCTTGACCGAGCCGCCCCACCCCCGGTATTCGATATACTCTAATTTGTCGAATTGAAATTCGATGCCGATCAGGTCGGCTCCGTCCTGTTCATCCATATTCTTGACGCTCCCCGTCAAATTTGTCACATGTCCCAACCCCGGCAACTCAAATTCCAAACGGATGACGGACCCGGGTTTGATCCAGGACGGCGACTTCGCCAACGCGATACGGCACCCTCCCTGGCTGAGATCCTTTACCAATCCTCCCGCGTAGTCCTCTGACGCCATCACGGCCCCCTGCTGGGACAGCTGATCAGCCCGCGTCAGCAACGCCGGTTCACTTGAGGCGACACGCGCATGTTTGCGCAAATGCATCTCTTCCACGGTCCGCGGAAAGGCGATAAACAGCAACGGTACCGGCGATGCCACCATATCTCGAATCTCGGTTCTATATCCGACGAGCTTCCCGTCATGAAGGTAACTGACCGTACAGGGGGTACCGGCTGCGATACCGGCCGCATGGCCCAACTGAGACGGCCATTCACAGATCAGCCATGCGGTTTCTCTCCACCCCAACAACATGCTGCCGTACATGACTTTCTGTCCGTTGAGGACGAGTGAAATCTTCAACGGCAAACCGACCGTAAGGAATGACGTCGAGTGCGGTATGGACTCGGTGATTTCGTTCATAGTGGTTCCTTATCTAAATACACGCTAGGATTAATTCCGCTGCTGTGCGGATCTTGAACCGAGGCAATGGCGCGAGGAGAAGACTCCGCCTGTTGCCGCAGATCACATTCCAGCGGAGATGATAACAGCATATTCCCCGCGCTCTTCACGATGACGATCAGGGGTTCGAGCGGCGCCTCCCGGCATACCCGCCGTACGACAGCGACTTCTCCCGTATTCAGCTCGACGACTGATCCGACGGGAAACACCCCGACGACCCGAATAAATCGCTGAACCAAGTCGGGGTCGAGATGACCTTTTAACGAAATTAAATAGAGATATTGCAGGGCGTCATGCGCCGGTCTTCCTTTGTGATAACATCGATCGCTCGTGATCGCGTCGTAGATATCGACGACCGCAGCAATCAGGCCGAATTGACTGAGATCGTCCTTCATACGATGAAACGGATAGCCCGACCCATCGACACGTTCATGATGTTCCATCGCTGGTTTCCAATAGATCTCCGTCAATCCGGTCGTGCCGGACAGCACCTCGACACCCCGCATGACATGCTGTTTCATGATCTCCATTTCATGTGCTTCAAAGCGGCCAGGTTTGTTCAAGATTTCAACGGGAATCTTGACCTTACCGATGTCGTGCAGCAGCGTCCCTACCCCGATCTGATGGAGCGCCCCCTGATCGAAGCCCAACTCCCGTCCTAACGACATGGCGAGCAGCGATGTATTGACGGAGTGATAGAACGTATACTCGTCGAACCGCTTAAGCCTGGAAAGACTGGCCAAGGCATCGGGATTCCGAAACACACTCTCCGTCATATCCGATACGACCTGATTCACGGCATCCATGTTGACCGCCCGGCCTAAACGGACATCCTGCATCGCTCCGTGGATCACGGTTTTAGCGGCTTTGTAGACCTGCCTTGCGGCCGGCAGCTCTTCTTCAAAGGGAACCGGTGGCGTTCCGTCGGCCTTGGTGGATGGTATTGAGTCGTCGGTTCCGTGATCAGGTTCGGACTCGATCTTCTCCTCGACCACAGGCTCAACCTGAACCGTCTGATCCTCAATGACGACTTCCACCGACCGAACACCACAGGCTTTTAACTGTTCGATCCGCTCAGCCGAGATCCCGGCACTCCGATGCCGAAAAAACGGGGTAGACAACCAAGAACGGTCGATCTTTTCAATCCGCATCCCGGGCTGTAGCTTGTCGATATCGATCCATTTCTTCATCCGACAGGCCCCTTCCCGACACGGAATTGCATGTACAGTCTCCCAAGGGGCGCTATCGGTATAAATCCACAAATCTTGAGTCCCATCCTCTCCCGCAATGAACGCGAGACTCTCCCTCTATCTGAAAACTGCAATGGCCACCATCGGTTAAGTTCCTTCAGCAAGAACCGATAGAACACTGACGCCTCCCTATTCCATGTTGAGAGACCCACAGAGTGACCAAACTGGAACCCTTAGACCTATGGCCATGGACGACCAGCTTAGGCAGATTTCCATCGATCAACTGATTCCTGGAATGTTTGTGGTTGGGGTCGACGTCCCCTGGTATCAAACCCCCTTCCTCTCTCATAAACTGTTGATCAGCGACCGTGCGATAATCGACACCATGATCGGATGCGGTATCCGATCGGTCACCATTGATGTGCAGAAGGGTATCGATCTGTCAGCATATGAGCATGGGGCAACACCCAGCTCAAACCAAACAGCCTCCCACAACCAACCTGATATTGAGGCACCGGCCGAGCAGCCCCTGCCTCGGCAAGACTCGATCCAAGCCCTCTACGCAGAGGCCCAGGATGCGATCGAGCGGGTGTTTACCGATCTCGCGCAAGGCAATCCTCCCTCTCTCGCCTCAGCGAGAATCGTTGTGTCCAATGTCCTGACCCAGATTATCCATGACCGAACCGCCGTCATGACGCATCTGACGCTCCAACGGATCAAGCAATTCGACCGCTCGCTCGCAGCACATGCTCTTGATACCTGTATTTTATCGCTTGTGATCGCGGTAGAAAGTGAACTCGATGAGGGGCTACAGGCTCGCCTTGGAACCGGAGCCCTGCTTCATGATGCGGGATACGTACGCTTTCCCCGTCATCTCGTGCGTCGGCGCGCTGAATGCAGTGAAAAAGAGCGCCTCTTGCTTCAACGACATCCCTCCTTGGGTGTCGCCCTGCTCACGGGTAGCCCAGGAATCGATGAAGAAATCATGCGGATTGTGGCCGAACATCATGAACGCGGAAACGGCAGCGGATTTCCCGCCGGTCTGAAACAGGACAGCATTTCTCAATTATCCCAGATCGTGGGAGTCGTTGATTGGTATGACGGGATGGTCAGCCGTCGAGGGGGACGTCTCGCGATGCTGCCCCATGATGCCGTTCGTCGCTTGTTTTTAGCCGGTGAACAGGGGTGGTTCCCTAAATCCCTGGTTAAAACGATGATTCGCAGCATCGGTGTCTACCCGCTCGGCAGTCTGGTTCTCCTGAATACAGGTGAACAAGCCGTCGTCGTCGGGGCCAATGCACGGGAACGTCTGAAACCCATCGTCAAAATCGTCGGCGGCCCGCAGGGAAAATCTTATACGACTCCCCTTCGGCTTGATCTGGCGACTCAACCGAATGAGCAGGCTCCACGTACCATTCAGCAGGTGCTTGACCCGACTCGTGAACTTGTCAATGTGGCCATGTACCTTGACGCGACATGCGAACAGGCAGCCTCATGAGCGAACATCCATACAACCCTAAACTCACGCCACCGGCCGATACACCTGTGTCCTCCGTCTATCCGACCTTGATCGACATTCTCGATAGCTTGCCGGTCGGCGTAGTCCTGCTCAGAGACGACTGTCTCATCGAAGCGGTCAATCGGGAAGGCGCCCGCTTGCTCGGCCGACGTCAGGTAGATTTATTCGAACAATCCTTTCCGGATATCTGGACTACCTTGACCTCGTCATCTACCGCCACGGTGATGAACCATCTACAGGATGTGGCATCCTCACAAAAACCGACACCGTTGCTCACAACCCATCTCCGACATGGATCGACCGGACTCATCCCTGTCCAATGGACATGCCACGTCATTGCCCGCGAAGGCCGTCGCGACACATTCGGATTGACTGTCTATCTACGTGACCTGTCTCTTGAAGAAGAATTGCGAGAGGATCGGGATCGACTGGCTGCCATGGCCGAAGACGCTCCGTCTCCGATCGTGGAGCTGAATCAATATGGGCATATGCTCTATGCCAACCCCACGATGACATCCTGGATCGAGACACTCGGCTATCGGGCCGACGGGCTTCCTCATATGCTGCCGGAAGATCTTTCTCAACTCATCACGCAATGCTTGCAATCAGGGGAAATCATCCATGGCAAGGAAGTTTCCTTGCCGCACGCCAGTTTTACATGGACCTTTTGCCCGGTGAAGTCTCATCGCTTAGTTCGCGGCTATGCCATCGATATGACAAAGGTTCACCAGGCGCAACGAGAATTGATCCGTACAGCCGACGAACTGAAAGAGATCAATCAGCGGCTCGATGACGCATTATCCGCTGCGCAGGAATCCACCAGAGCAAAATCGGCATTTCTAGCCATGATGAGCCATGAAATACGCACCCCGATGAACGGGGTCATCGGCATGACCAGTTTGTTGCTGGAAACAGCGTTATCACCGGAGCAAAAGACCTACGCCGACACCATCCGTCAGTGCGGCGATTCGTTATTGCACATCATCAACGATGTCCTCGAATGCAGCAAGATCGAAGCCGGCAAACTCGAGCTGGAAACCGTCGACTTTGACCTCCGCACTACCGTTGAAGATATTCTGGGTCAATTCGCGCAACGGGCTGAGATCAAAGGCATCGAATTGACAGGACTGGTCCATGCCACAGTCCCGGCTGGTCTCCGAGGCGATCCCGGTCGCCTACGGCAAGTCTTGACGAATTTACTCGGCAACGCCCTCAAATTTACCGAGAAGGGCGAGGTGACCATACAGGCATATTTGGAGCAGGATTCATCGAATAGCGCGACTGTACGATTCGAAGTCACCGACAGCGGCATCGGCATTGAGCCTGAGGTGCAGGCTAAACTGTTCAAGCCCTTCATGCAGGCCGACAGTTCGACCACCAGAAAGTACGGAGGAACCGGTCTTGGATTGATGATCTCAAAACAGTTGATTGAATTGATGGGTGGACAGATCGGCGTCGGCAGTGTCGTCGGCCGCGGCAGCACATTCTGGTGTACGGCCCGTTTCATCAAACAAGCCGATTCCCCACGCGCCATTCTCCCGTCGGGAGATCTCAAAGGACGCAGAGTGTTGATCGTGGACGACAATGAGTCAAACCGGATCATCCTTCGCCATCTGGCGACCGGATGGGGAATGGTCGCCGACATGGCCGAAAACGCAGAGGAGGCTTTGGATAAGATCAACGAGGCTCCTCAACAGCATATCTCCTACGACCTTGCGATTTTGGATGTCGTGATGCCCGGTAAAGATGGTCTGCAACTCGCCAGAGAAATCCGCCGACACCCTGCCGGATCAGAGATTCGTATCGTGGTCCTCACGTCGCTGCTTCAGCGAGGCCATGCAGAACAGGCCCGTCAAGCAGGAGCCCTGGGGTATCTACCCAAACCGGTCAGACACGACCAATTGCATGAGTGCCTTCGCACGGTCCTTGGGATTTCTCATGACACACAGGTAACCTCACCACAGACGGCTCAGGCACGGCAACGCCGTCTCAAAGCGCCTTCGCCTGCACAACCTCTCTCACATCCACGCATCTTAATTGTCGAAGATAATATCATCAACCAGAAACTCGTCGTACGAATGGCGGAAAAATTGGGATACCCGTCGGCGGTTGCCGAAAATGGACAAGACGCGATTGAGATGTTGACGAAGGAGCAGTTCGGACTCGTCCTCATGGACTGCCAAATGCCGGTCATGGACGGATTTGAGGCGACACAGAGGATTCGAGAAGCGGAAGCTCACCATGCGGAGGCCGACGACAGCACATCCGCCTCAACGGATCACGACGTAGACCTGATAGGTTGGCGCCATATTCCCATCATCGCCGTGACGGCCAATGCCATGCAAGGCGACCGCGCCCATTGTTTGGCGATCGGCATGGATGATTACCTGGCTAAACCGATTCATCTCGATGCGTTACGGGACATCTTACATCGATGGGCCCCACCGGGTCAGAAGCCGACCGATGCATCTTCCTCTTCCTCTACGCTGCCGAACAGTGATCACGTCCGTTTCGATGCCGTCAAAATGTTTCGAAACATCGGCGAAGACGATCAACTCTTCCAGCAACTCATTGCCCTGTTCCTCAACAGACACCGAACGATGTTGGCTGAGATCAAGCAGCGATTGGACAAAGCCGATGCACTGGCGGTGGAACGTGCGGCCCACACTTTGAAGGGCACTGCGGGGAATCTTTGCGCACCGGCCGTGGTCTTGGCGGCGAGTCGCCTCGAAGCCATCGGACATCTGGGTACGCTTCAAGACGCACCGCCCGTCTATGCCCAACTGGAAACGGAAGTACTCCGTCTCGCACACATTCTCGATCGCTACCGCCAAGGATACGAACCAACCTCAAAAGCTGCATAGTCCATACAGCGCGGAAATATCTCCGTTGAGAGACCTACCCTACCCGGTTAACTCTCAGAAGAAGGAGGCAATTCATCCTGCTGCCCTGATAAACCCAATGAATCGGTACTTGTCTGAGGCACCTTGACCCAGAGATGACTCGGTAGGTAAATGCTTTGAGCTTTCTTGGTGAGATCGACGATAGATTCGAATGGTTCTTTCACGGCGACTTGCAGCAAGAAATCGGTATTACAATCGAAGCTCCGGCAAATCTCCGGTCGTTTCTCCCAAATACCGCATCTGAACGTCTCCTTATCCAAATAGATACAGAGCCCGTCGTCGGCCTTCTCAAGAAATCTCGCCGTCGGCCGATCCGGGTAGAGACGCTCCGCGTCTTCTTCCGTCAGCCGTACCAACAGACGACAGCAGTACGTCCTGCAGCCCATCTTGCGTCCGGCATCACAATTCAAACAGGCTTCTTCCATGGCTCCAAATCCGTTCGGAGACATACGCTGCCGAAAGTATGGATGCCTCGGCGTATCTTGTCAAATTCCAGCCTCGTAGGTTACGTCTTTTTTCTCAACACACACCTCCTGCCGATACCGTTGTGGTCACCCACTCGTTGCAATCCCTTCACGAGTGAGCCGGCAGAGTTGATCAGGCCTTGGAAATGTCAAGATACCGTGAGAATGGATAACTAATCCATGTTTTTGAAGACGAGTCATCGCCCGGCTGAACGTTTCGGGCATCATGCCGGTGAATGTTGCGAACAGCGGGCGGTCCATAGGGACAGACAGGGGACCCTCCGACGGCAAGGTCGACTCGGATGCTTCAATCATTCCGCGAAACAGTTCGGCGACTCGTTCATAGCTGCCTAACGCTCGTCCATGTATCAGACGCTCCTCTAAGATTCGCGCTTGACGAGCCGTTTGTCGGAGCACAGTGATCATGTTCAGACCATGCATCTCTGCTCTCATCTGAGACTCCAACTCCGGTAAAAAGGCGACGACCACATCACCGACGGCAATCGCAGAGGACCGATGGTACGAGGCCCCCGTCAGATTGTCGACCAGATCGGGAGAGGCCCCCCTCCCATGGATGCAGACGCCACGGCCACGACTCTCTGAGGCATATTGCGCAACCAACCCCTTACACACGATGTATGAGCCGATCAGCGGCATCCCTTCATGAAACAAGGCACAGCCATGACGAATCGTCAACATCATGACCCGTGATTCCGAATCGTGAGATGTCCGTTCGACCCTCTCGGCAAACGCACAACGTGCATGGTTTGAGCATGCATGGCACAAGGACTTCACTGCGTCCGGGTCGGCCACCACCTCAGAAGAAGCACTACCCTTCACGCGCCGAGTCGTCATCGATGATTCCTCGCCTCGATACGATACATTCGAATATCTATCTTGGTACATTAAGTGACAAATTTTCGATAGTGTTTTCTGTTTCTCGTCGTCAGCGTGACGGCCCATCACTCATTACGTGACTGTCGCACACACGTGGTGAGTCAGGCATACCCCCTTAAGCGGCATACCTCAGTCGCATTTTTACCAGTGAAGCAGGCAATATCTGCCTGCCTAGGAGAATTCCTCACTATTTCCACCTCTTCCCTCGCTTCCCCATCATCACCTCATCCGCGTATGTACGAGATTATGGCCGGCACAATGAAGAAAACACTTCTTGGCCCGACTATTGCTACAACATTAATACACGCGTATACGCACGATACAGTTCATTTAGCCTGGAGGATCTCATGCCGAGCATTAACGAAGTGTGCAAAGAGATTATGGAAACTGTCGACGGCACCCTTGGATGTGGTGTCGTGGATTTGGGTACGGGTTTACTGCTCGGTGTCGCCCATAAGGTGGCGTACTTCACACAATCCTACATGGATGCCGTCGCCGCTGCCTCGGTCGATATGGTTCGCGGCAAGACCGTGAAAGCCGTGGAATCACTACTCTCGAATAACCGCGGGACAAAGGTGGAAAACAGTATCAAAGAAATTCAAATCGCTACCGACAATACCTATCACTTCATCACCACGATTCCCTCAAAGCCCAATGCAATGGTCGTTCTCGTTACCAATACCAAGGTCAACCTTGGTATGGGATGGGCCGGATTGAGAAACAATCTGGATAAAATCGCTCCCTTGTGCCCGTAGAGAGGACAGTGCCTCATTTCGCAATCGATCGGCATCCGGGCTCACCTGTTGGGTTCGGATGCCGCTACGGTGGATAATCCTCTCCCTACACATCACTGACTCATCCACTGCTTGAGACGCTTCGGATTAATTCTAAAGCCCTCGCCATCATGACAAGCTGTTCCATCCCACTATTCGACTATCGAGCCAGATAGGCGAACGAAAACAATAGGGATTACACGCTGTCTGTACATCGGCTGTCGGCTTGTTCCTGGAATCTCCATCCGTTACCCACCTCTTGTAAGAATCGAGTCGCTTCTAGAAACATGTCCTCATTCACCAAGGCTTCGAGAACATCCGCGACGTATTCCTCCACAGCATGCCAGCCATGGCTTCCAGCGGAAACGGGTGTACGGACAATCGGCCTTCCCGATGTCTTACCTGATAGACGAACATTGTGCGAATCAGCGGATGAGGCGAGTCGGGAGATTGTCGCGTTCATCGAAGGGTTCTATAATCGCCAGCGGCGGCATCAAAGCCTCGGCTATGTGAGCCCGCTGGAATTTGAACGACGCCTGAATGGGTCTTAACCGGGTATCCACGAAACCCGGGCCAGCTCAGCTCTTCTTTGTGCCGCCGGATAACCACCACTCGTAATCCCATCCCGATTTCCTTCCTCATGCCGGCAGCTCATCGGGCGTGGCCGCTCTTGAAAAGGAGAGGTCTCAGGCGGGAACTTTTTGTGTGCGGGGCAGTTTTGCTCGAACGGTCCCTCGTTTGTGTCCATGGCGGGCTTTGCGAACGGTAACTTCTACATCCTGACCGAGCACGGAAAGAAAATACACGAGTCGTTCGATAGAAAACCCTGCCATCCGACCCGCCAACAGCTTTGAGACCTTGGCTTGATCAATACCCAACTGGGCCGCAGCTTCCACCTGCTTCCAACCCCGTCCTTTAATCGTCTCCTGGAGGGCTTGAAGCAGGCTGCTTTTCAACATCAATTCAACGGACTTCTCTTCGGAGAATCCCAAATCTCGGAATACATTCCCACTGCCTTTGGTCACAGTTGCGCGTGTCATCGCTGTTCCTTCCTCCACTTCAACAAGTCGGCATATCGGGCTTTTGCCAACTGAATGTGGCTATTCGGTGTCTTCTGAGACCGCTTCTCAAAGACATGCAGCACCTAGACCGCTTCCGCAAACTTCGCCACATAGAGAACCCGATAGGTTCCGCTGGCTTCCCAGACGCGGATTTCCTTAACCCCTGGCCCCACTGCGGGCATCGGCTTCCAGTCGTCTGGGTCCTTCCCGTCTTGCACTTTAAACAGCTGGTGCCCTGCCGTCTCTCCGGCATCTTCAGGAGCTCCCGCATCGCGTTCCGCGACGACCCTACAAAATAAACCGGCTTCATTGCCTCACTCCGGCACCATACTGATACTGTACGGTGCGATAGCATCGCCAGTAGTGGCATATTAGCAAGGGCCACTACCTTGTGACGCTTCGAACAAGCGAAGGGGCATTCTCCTTTCCGTGCGTCACATGGGCCGGAATCAATGTCTTTTCTGCAAAGCCCGGTTAACACCAAGAGGTATTGGTCAGGAGAAGCAGGAACGACGACCTGGCCGCAAGGATGAGGAGCACGTCTGTCCAGACGACAGTGGAGGAGAAGCAACTGACAGGGAAAATAGAAAACCTTCACTCAGACGGGAACGAAATTCAACATTATGGGGTCAAACATTATGGGGTCAGATCTTGAATTATGTATTCCGGCTTGGCTCGACGTTCACGATACGACTCACTGTGGAATAGTGCAGAGACACCGCCCGCCCGATCTCGGACAAACTGTAGCCGTGCTCCAGGTGGGCTCGGCGAATCGCTTCATTCCGTCGCGCCCGGTCGGACCGAGTCCTGGCTCCCATGAGTTGACGTAGCGTCGGCCTAGCGGCAAACCGCTGTCGTCGGGGGATCTCGGTCACCAGCCGCTTATCCTGGAGTGCAGGCGCCAGCCGTTCAACAAACCGCTCACTCCCCAGCAGCACTTGCCCCCTGACCTCCTCCCACGGTGCCCCCTGGTCCTTCCCGTCAGCCACAAACGCTTGGTACTTCCGTTGAGCGGCGGCGCGTTGCGGCCCGAACTGCGACAATAGCCAATCGATGGTCAGATAGGGCGGAGTGGGCACCAGTCCAGCGGTCGCGCGATAGCTCGACCATGCATAGGTGGCCGCATTGCGAGTGGTCTTGGCACGCACCGGATTGAGCACCACATACCGACAGAGTTCGAGCAGATAGCTGTCGCGGTCCACAAGAATCGCCTTGAACCGACCTTGCACAACATGGCCAACCCGCTGATGACGACGGTTGAACCCCTGCGTGTAGACACCATTGAGCTGGCGCATCGCCTGGGAGAGATTGCCCTCCGGCGTTTCCACCAGCAGATGAAAGTGGTTATCCATCAAACAGTAGGCGTGCAGCAGGAGATGAAACCGAGAGACGACCGTCGCCAGCACTCCAAGAAACCGCGCGCGATCCTCGTCATCCAGAACGAGGTCCTGCCGCGCATTCCCCCGCGTGGTGACGTGATAGAGGGCCCCAGAAAATTCGAGGCGGAGTGGACGAGCCATGGGCCACAGTCTAGCGCAGTGATGATACACAACTCAAGATCTGACCCCTTTTTCTTTCCCCAGACTCACAGATTGGTCCTGGATTCCGCTGAGGTTGGATCCCCTCCCCTGTAGCAAACCAAGTCTCTCGCTCTCGGAGAGCTAATTTCCAGCAATTTCCACGACTTCGTCATACGAACTCACCGTCGCGTCTCCAGTAAAGCGATCCAATATAATAATCATTCTTCAATCTCATGTGATTTCGCAGGTGCGATTCGTGTACGGGTAGAGTACACTGCGGCCCGGCAATCTTGGCACTACTCCTAACAGTAAGGGGGGATCGGCATGAAGGCTACCGCATGGGTTCGGTTGTTTATCACGGTCGTTCTGTTGCTCTTGTGCGTGGGAAATACCGTCAGTGCCTCTGAACCACCCGCCGAAGTCAACGAAGCCCGCCTCGTCGCACAATACAACTACTCCATTCATATTCTCGCCATGCTGGTTGTCGGCTTCGGATTTTTAATGGTCTTTGTGAAACGCTACGGATTCGGTGCGACTACCGGAACCTATCTGGTCGTCGCCACAGGATTGCCCCTCTATATGTTTCTGCGGGCCAACGGCATGATCGGGCATGCATTGACGACACATTCGGTTGAAACGTTGATGCTGGCCGAATTTGCCGTCGCCACCACGTTGATCGCCATGGGTGCGGTCCTTGGACGCTTACGCGTATTTCAATATGCGCTCCTTACCCTGTTTCTCGTCCCCCTCTATGCGCTGAACGAGTGGATCGTGCTCGACAATGGATTGGGATTGACCAACGGCTTTCAAGACTCAGCCGGATCGATCGTGATCCATGCCTTCGGAGCCTACTTCGGCTTAGCCGCCTCCATCGCCATCACCACCGCACAGCAGCGTAGCGTACCCATCGAGTCGGATCCTACCTCCGATCGGTTTGCGATGCTCGGATCCATGGTCTTGTGGTTGTTCTGGCCAAGCTTTGCCACGGCAATCGTACCCTTTGAACAAATGCCTCAAACCATTGTTAATACGATTTTGGCACTCAGCGGGGCGACGATCGCCACCTATTTCCTGAGCACCTACTTTCATCAAGGCAAAACCTCAATGGTCGATATGGCTAATGCGGCCCTGGCAGGCGGAGTCTCAATCGGCTCCACCTGTAATATCGTCGGGCCAGGCGGCGCCTTCGTGATCGGCCTGCTTGCCGGCACCCTGTCGGTCCTCGGATACGTATTTCTCCAGCCGGCACTTGAGTCCAAGATCAAGCTGATCGATACCTGTGGCGTGCACAACTTGCACGGTATGCCGGGACTCCTCGGTGGGCTCAGCGCAATTGTGATCGTTCCCGGTGTCGTCGGAGCACAAATCGTGGGAATCGGCCTGACGCTCGCGATCGCACTCATCGGCGGGACCGTTGCCGGTCTCTTAATCAAAGCCACCGGCACCACACAAGCGGCCTATGAAGACTATCCGGAGTTTACCCATGTGGCCGGGCCTGACGGCGGGCATTGATTTGCTGAACGCTCCATTGCGGGCATAGCCCGCATTATTCATGAGAAGGTTGCTCCGCATTCTTCGCGACGATTTTTGAAGATGCGGGGCACCCGATCTCTCTACGGAGTCTAAAAGCAATAGAAAACCGTTCCAATCATCGGCATGTTACGATGCAATAGGATCTGCCACGACTTGTTCAGAAGCTCAGCTTTCGAAAGATACCTTCTCCACTCCACTCGCCTCACAAACTTGATCTCTCCGGCTTATGTATGTGCATCAATCGTCCGTCTTTCCTCGCCTCCATTCCGGGTGAGAGGGCGGAGGTGAGGCAACAAGGCAGCAGGACCACACCCATGAATAAACAGATCATTCGGATAACCCAGCTGATGCCGTAATCCCCATCCCCCCCTCACCCTTTCCCTCTCCCTCCCAGGAGGGAGAGGGAACATGCGCATCGTCACAAAACTTTGTAGACCCATAAAAGGAGAGTTGACAGTCGCCGTTTTTCGGACTACACGTGACGTATGGCTATTCACCCACTCGCAGGCAAACCAGCTCCCGTCTCCAATCTAGTCGATATCACCACATTGCTGGCCGCTTATTCAGCCGACAAGCCTGACCCATCGACACGAGCACACCGGGTTTCATTCGGCACCTCAGGCCATCGTGGATCCTCGTTGCGGCGAAGTTTCAATGAAGCGCACATCTTGGCTGTCACGCAGGCCATCTGCGAATACCGGGCGAGCCAACAGACAACCGGGCCTCTGTATCTCGGAAAAGATACCCATGGACTCTCTGAACCGGCCTTTACCACAGCGCTTGAAGTATTGGCCGCCAACGGCGTCGAGACCATGATCGATCAAGACGGTGGGTATACACCCACCCCGGTCATTTCCCATGCGATTCTGTCCTATAACCAAGGTCGAACATCCGGCTTGGCCGACGGCATCGTCATCACCCCCTCGCATAATCCGCCGGAGGACGGCGGCATCAAGTACAACCCGCCTCAGGGTGGACCGGCCGACACAAGCATTACCAAATGGATCGAGGACCGAGCAAATACCTTCTTAGCCAACGACCTCCAAGGCGTGAAGCGGATTCCCCTTGAGCAGGCGCGTCATGCGCCTACTACTCATAAGCACGACTATCTCTCCGCCTACGTCGGCGACCTGGCCACGATCATTGATATGGATGTCATCCGATCGGCGAAACTGAAACTCGGTATCGACCCGCTCGGTGGATCCGGCATCGCCTATTGGGAACCGATCTCGAAGCGTTACGGACTGGACATCGAAATTGTCAATCCTGCAGTCGATCCGACCTTCCGCTTCATGCCCCTGGACTGGGACGGCAAAATCCGGATGGACTGTTCTTCGCCCTACGCCATGGCAAATTTGATCGCGTTGAAAGACCGTTTCGATGTCGCCTTCGGGAACGATGCGGACAATGACCGGCATGGTATTGTGACGCGCTCCGCCGGATTGATGAACCCCAATCACTACCTGGCCGTCTCCATCGCCTATCTGTTTGCGAATCGCCCAAGCTGGAAGACTGACGCAGGAATCGGCAAGACATTGGTGAGCAGCAGTTTGATCGATCGAGTGGCAAACACACTCAAGAAAAAGCTCGTTGAAGTGCCGGTCGGGTTCAAATGGTTTGTGAGCGACCTGCTTGACGGCTCGCTCGGCTTCGGCGGAGAAGAAAGCGCGGGAGCCTCGTTCCTGCGCCGAGACGGCACTGTCTGGTCCACCGACAAAGACGGCATCATCATGGATCTGCTGGCCGCCGAGATGATGGCCAAGACAGGCAAAGACCCGGCTCAACTCTATCGTGACCTGACAGGCGAACTGGGCGAGCCGGTCTATGAACGAATCGACGCACCTGCCACCCCGGAGCAGAAAGCTATTCTCTCAAAGCTGTCGCCCGATCAGGTCAAGGCCACGGCGTTAGCCGGAGATCCGATCACCGCCATGCTGACGACTGCACCAGGCAACGGCGCCGCCATCGGCGGGCTCAAGGTCGTCACCGAACAGGGATGGTTCGCCGCCCGGCCCTCCGGCACGGAAGATGTCTACAAACTCTATGCGGAAAGCTTCCAGGGCAAAGACCATCTGAAGCAGATCCAGGAAGAAGCGCAGGAACTCGTCGGCAGGGCCTTAGGCTCCTCCTCGTAAGCCTTCTCACAATATGGACAAGCCCCAAACACGCTGGTCTCTGCCACGGCACGACTATTGGTCCACACCCTTTGCGGAATCCTTGCTTAGGCACCTCGACCTTCGACCGGGCCTACGAATCCTGGATATCGCCTCGGGGCATGGTATTCCAGCCTTCTATCTCGCTGAGCAAGTTGGTCCGACAGGAACGGTGATGGCTATTGATCTGAATGCAGGCCAGGTCATGCGTGCCAAAGCCATTCAAGGCTCGCAGTTACCATGGCTCCGCTTTGACTGTATGGACATGCGCGCCCTGCCTGATGATCTCCCAATGTTTGATCGGATCACGGGGAACCTTTCGGTGATGTTCTTCCGTCCCAATCGATTTGAAGCCGTTGAGGGCTTGGTAAAACACCTTTCACCTGGAGGCCAGCTTGTCCTGACCTTTCCCTCCTATGGCACATTCGACTCACTCTGGCAGGTCGTGGACCGAGCGATGACTCAGCAAGGGTTGACTGACGAACGAAAGCGATTCCAGGACTATCTGCATGAACGGCCTTCGGTGGAAGATGGGCATGGTTGGCTGAAGGCCCTCGACCTTGAACACATCGAGACTGTGGCATACCCCCTCCAAGTCGCAACCGGTCCAGGCCAGGAGTTTCTCCATCATCCTCTGCTTCGCGGCGGCTTCCTGGATGACGTGTACGAATGTTTCGAGGATCAATCACGGGCCGAACAGTTCATGACCGGAATCGCTCAGGACATAACCCGGTTCACGCCATTGATCGCCCAACGCGGTGTACTTTCAGGATGGAAACACAATCCTACTACTGATAGCGAGGGGTAACAGTCACATCTTCCTGGATTGACGAACAGCCCTCTAGAGGTATAGTTTTCATACCACAATGGATTTCGAGTTTGACGCGTCAAAGAGCAGAACCAACCGTGAGAAGCATGGGATTGATTTCATTGAGGCTCAACAACTGTGGCAAGACGAGGACCGCCTTGAAATCCCCGCGCGAACCGAAGATGAACCCCGATACGTTCTCATTGCCTCTCTGGCTCAGAAACTCTGGTCCGCATTTTTCACCTATCGGAGGGGGCACATTCGGCTGATTTCAGTCCGCAGATCCAGAAAGGAAGAGAGGGCACTCTACGATGAAAGCCAAGAAGCTCGAGAAGATATTTGATGAAGGGAAAGACGTCACGCCCTATCTCGACCTCTCAAAGGCTCGCCGTCCTGGACATGAGCAGAGACGTGTAAACGTGGATTTCCCCAATTGGATCATCCAGTCACTGGATGCCCAGGCAAGCCGCCTCGGCGTGACAAGGCAATCGGTCATCAAGATGTGGATTGCGGAACGATTGAAGGAAGAACAAAAGAAAGCCAGCTGAGCTGACCCCTAATTCCCAACTGGCGAGTCTCGTTCAAAGGGCTCGCTATCCGCGCGGACGGGACCACATAGATAGTCAAGATACCAAAGCCCTGACCCTATTTATCATTCCACTCATTTCCATCAATACACTTGAGCTGCTGAGGACTATGGAGTAGCTTCACAGGAACCATGCCGAATCAAAGCATCTTTGTGAAGCGTATCTCTTCTCCATTTAAAACCATCACAATAACATTCCTAATCTTACTTCTTCAGGGCTGTATCGGTATCGGTGTTTCTTGGGTCGGGGATGTATCAACCACTACTCAGGTACCAACCCTCTCAAATAAGAAAATGTTATTCTCTGAAAAAGGCCAACCCTTAAGCTCCGACTATGTCATTAGCCAATGGGGAGAGCCGGATCATCGCAAACGAATCGATGACGGCAGTGAAATTTGGGAGTACCGTGGAAACCATCTGCGATGGCACGGTGGGTTTCTTATGCTCCTTCTGCCATTACCGTTGGCAGTGCCATTCGGCCACAATTATGCAACCTTAGTTATCCAGAATGGACAGGTACAGTCGTCCACTCAAACTTACTCGCGCACCAAATTCGAATACTTTTGCGGCTATACTATTTTCAGGGGGAGTCAAATAGGTTGTTTTTAAACAAGAGTTACGCGAGCAGCACGCCAAATGGAGTCAGACTTTTATATCTTGACTTTTTATATCTTGACTATCTTGTCTGCCAATCCCGTTGCGCATACTCGCTCCATCTTCCGACGAAGGCTGCGTGCATCCAACAACTGCTCAACGTCGCGAGATCTCTCTTCTCGCGCAACAAAACACTGTGAGAACTCATGGCTGGCCACTCCTCACACAGGGTGACGTACTTGTTGCTCTGCATGTCAAAGTTATGGGGTCTACCATAGGAATTTGTAGGTGACAGAGGACTTCTAAAGGGGTCGGGAGTCGTTAACTGCTACGCCCCTCGATAATTGACTTCCGACCCTTTTTTCTCACCCATACAAAATGGGATCAGACTTTTATATCTTGACACAAATGCTTCACACGCATATCAAGAGCGAACACGGTCCGCCCAATAACCAGGTCGACGAGACAGATGCATGATGGCGACGACGACAATTTCATCCTTGCTCGCCACATACAGGACTCCAAAGGGAAAGCGCTTGAGCAGCCGACGCCTGATTTTCCCCTTCACCTTCGGAGCAGCCTCAGGATGAGCTGCAATTGAGGCTGTCACTCGTTCAACTTCGGTGAGGAATTCTGCTCCGAGCCCGAGAGATTTATGCTCGTAATACTGTGCTGCGGCGATCATCTCCTCCTCAGCAGGAAGAAGAAATCTAGCCTCAGTCATTTGAGCCGGGCTTTGGCTTCGCGAAAGACTTGCTCGGCAGGTTTGGCGACAAGCATCCCCTGGCGGTATGCTTGATACCGTCGTTCAGCTTCCTCCAGCCACGCGGCTTCTGCATCGATATCTTCACCCGGATCAATGCTGGCAATCAGTTGTTGCGCCAATAGGGCACGATCCCGTATCGGCAAGCGCCGCGCTTCCCGCTCCAGTTCAGCCACTGATTTCGGCATATCCTGCTCTCGCAAAAGGTGTCCTCACTTTACGGCGAATTCTCTCTCTTTGCAACGGTTTGACGGCTTCATCGCTATAGGATTTCGAACTCCATGGGATGATTCGGGAAGAGGCGGAATGGCCGGTTGTCTGAGCTCCTCCAGCTAGGCACCTGCCGGTACCTGTTGCTCAGCATGGTAGGAACTTCGCACCAGAGGGCCTGATTCGACATGGCTGAAGCCCATGGCCAGCCCCTCTTCCTTCAACATGGCAAACTCGGAGGGATCGTAGAATCGTGCAACGGGAAGATGGTCTCGCGTCGGCTGGAGGTATTGACCGATCGTCATGATGTCGCACGTGACCGCGCGCAGGTCGCGCATCACCTCTCGAACCTCATCGATCGTCTCCCCCATTCCCACAATCAAACCGGATTTGGTCGTCATCCCCAACTCTTTCGCCTTCGCCAACACTTCGATCGACCGCTGATATTTCCCCTGCGGCCTAAGCGACGGGAACAACTGCCTGACGGTTTCGATATTGTGATTCAAGATGTCCGGTCGCTCTTGGCAGACCATGGCCAGCGCATCCTCATTCCCTTCGAAATCCGGGATCAGCACTTCAATCGTACATTCCGGCATCCGTTGTCTGATTTGCCTGATCGTCTCGGCAAAGATCGAGGCACCGCCGTCCGGCAATTCATCGCGATTCACCGATGTAATGACGGCATGGCGAAGGCCCAGAGCCTGCACGGCCTCGGCAACTCGTTTAGGTTCGTCGCCATCAAGAACCAGCGGCCTTCCCGTCTGCACCGAGCAATAGTGGCATCGTCTGGTACAGATATCGCCCAGGATCAGAAAGGTCGCGGTCCGGGCATTCCAACATTCCCATCGATTGGGACAACGAGCCTCTTCGCAGATGGTGTGCAATTGCAACCGATCCATCGTCTGCTTGATCTCAAAATAGTCCGGTCCTGTCTCAGCCTTGACTCTGAACCAGGCTGGTAAGCGCGGGCGGCTTATCGATGAGGCCAAAGGGGTGGTCGCCTCAGGCTGTCCGGTAGCGGAAGATCGGACTTGGTCAAGCGGGATGAAACTCATGGGGATTCGTTGCGGTCTCGACGTGAACTGAACCATCCGGCGATCACGGATAATAGTCCCTGAGGTGTCGGTTCCGGTTGAGGATCGGGATACTCGACCCAGAGCTCCTGCGAACCCAGATATACCCCGTCACGGAAACTCCTCTGTGTCCTAAGCTGCCGATACCCCTGACCATGTAAGGTCTGAATCAATGCCAGTAACGCATGGTCCTGCGTGAGATGTGGCTCAGTCGCCACACGGATCGTTTCATACCGTAAGACCGCCTGGTACTGTTCTCCCTCCCGTTCGAATTCCACGGGACGGCTGAACCCGCGCTCCCTGAAATCCACTCCGGCCAACTGATGTTTATCGAGGCCTGCTTCTCCCATGCGATTCAACTCAGTGCGCGAAACACCGCGACGAGATCACTCAAAGCAAGGGTCTTGTTGCGGAGTATTGCCCGTTCAGCTTGGATGGTTTCACGTTGAGCCTTGTCCACCGAGCCGGATTTCACGCAAGAGGCACCAAGCGCCATAATGCGGTCACACTCCTCGGTGAATTTCTGTTTCACCACGGGATTCACCGAGACGATGTCCAACAGCTGTCGCCTGGTTTCGACAAGATGGGCCTGAAACTCCGTATCCGGATAACTCGATCGGACGGATTCATCCACACAACGGTCGAGGTATTGGGTCAACAATACATAGAGACGCACCAGCGCCGCTGCGAGATCGACTTGCTCTTGGGCAGAGGCAGGCATCCTTTCCCCCACATGCATCATATCTCGTGAAACGTACTCGCCTCTCACCCTCTCGAAAAACCAGGGGGTCGCGAGATACCCCTCACAAACGCTTCACGACTCGAGCAGCACCTTAATATCGTCGCCTTCAACTTTCACTTGATACACGGTCGCCTTCTTGGTCTCGGGTTCGTTGATGCAGTCGCCTGAGCCGAGATTGTACTCCCAACGATGCCATGGGCAGGTGATGGTACATCCTTCGAGATCTCCTTCACCGAGCGAACCGCCGCGATGCGGGCATTCGTTGTCGAGCACATGAAAATTCCCGTCCACATTGAATACAGCCAGCATCTTCTCATTCACTTCCACGACTTTCCCCTGTCCCGGCTGCACCTCTGCCTTCCCTGCGACTCGAACAAACTCGGCCATTACCAACCTCCTTTTGGTTAGAATAATCGGCGATTACGGCTTGTCGGATGGC
>Ga0224501_10000814_pt1 | contig 24163 bp, 21 predicted proteins | sample SF_Oct11_sed_USG_4_FD_169105 | JGI IMG/M metagenome (GOLD analysis project Ga0224501, IMG submission 169105) | Sediment microbial communities from San Francisco Bay, California, United States - SF_Oct11_sed_USGS_8_1 | ecosystem: Environmental > Aquatic > Marine > Sediment | place: USA... | reverse complement strand
CATTGGTATTGACACTTCTATCGATAGTCTGCTCCTCGGCTGGAAAATGCTCAAGAAGGTGACTAATTGCATCCTGTTCGAAATGAACGCCGTGCAACTTGCTTTTCCGGATAAGCTTTTTGACCTTGTGGTGTGTATACAGAACGGAATCTCAGCATTCCATGTGAATCAGCAAGATTTAATCCAAGAAAGCATACGCATGACCCGAACTGGTGGACTCATCCTTTTTTCAACCTATTCTGACAAATTCTGGCAAGAACGATTAGAATGGTTTCAACTCCAATCCCAAGCCGGTCTATTAGGTGAAATCGATTATACAAAAACTAAGGACGGTGTGATAATATGCAAAGATGGTTTCACTGCAACAACGGTTAGTCCAGAAAAGTTCCGAACTTTGACCAAACGATTTAATGTTAAGACAAATATTGTTGAGGTGGACGAATCAAGTCTATTTTGCGAGATTATTCCTTATTAAATATCATAAAAATACTTTAAATAAATTCTTAACCCAAAAGAAAATTAAATTGAGAGGTTATCGTCTTCTTGATGATTGGCTGACGGGACAGCTATGAGTTCAGTTATTTCTAATTATTATTTACTATATTCTACAACTTCCCGAATCGATTCCGGTGCCACTTTTGCTTTAGCAAATAAATCTTCAACCATCTTACGGTCCGGAGCATTCCAGTAGCATATCGCTTGACCATTCTTTTCATCGATATAAGCTTTTTCCATGGTGAGATTGCTTCCAACTGAAGCTTTTATTGCTGATTCTCAAGCCGATTTAACTTTATCCATCGGCATGGGAGGTAAGGTTATTAAGAATTTTGACATTTTTACCTCCTTTTTTGATTTTTCCTAATACTCATAGCTATCCCTTTGTTTTATTATTCTTCAAGAAATCAAAAATGTCAATCCAAAATTCGCAATAATATATTTCTTCTTTTTCTTACAAATAAATAGATATTATTTCAAAAGCACGAATTTTTTGGCTATAGTCCTATTTTCAAAATCAGCTTTTATGAAATAGACACCAGATGCTAAGAATGACAATTCTTTTTGATGATGAGAAGTTCCTTTTGAAACAGAAATGCTAAATGAACATACTCTTTCGCCTGAAAGACTATAACAGGTATCCATCTTGACCATAAACAATTGCTAATGATCCAACCCAGCCATTTTTGGGTCCATTATATCGATAAACCCATCTTTCGGTTCCGATATTATTAAGGCTTATAACGGTGAAATCAGAAGAACCTCCCAGCTAGACCCTGTAGCATAAAGATTTCCATGATGACCATAAACGATGGCGTTAGAACTTAAAGCCCTATACTCAAAGTAGGCACGATTTTAATCATAGGCAGTACCTTACCCGGTTCAAGTTAGAGGATACCCAACCCAAAAGTAAAATCAAATATAAGACATTAAAAATCGGAAGCTATCTAAATTTTTTCCTTAATTTGAGCATTAGTTATAAGTAATATTTTTGCTCAATATAATACATGTCTTCTTTTTTCCTTAAGCAACCGAACATGTTATTATGTCTCAATATTTCTGCATAAAGCCACATAAATCTTGACTTTTCCGATTTTTTGGGTATTCTTACGGTTTACTATGTTGACAAAACTTTTAAGTTTCAAACACCTTGGAGAAAGAATGAGTAAATCAGTATATGTTTTGAAATTATCGGTCATAACTGCTATCTTATTGGCTTTCCTGGGATGTCAAAACAAACCACCCGAGATTCAAGCCCTGCGTGGTCCGGATGCCGGTCAAGTTAATACGGTCCAAACTTTTTATGTTATCACCTCTGACCCAGAAGGCGATAGTATAAGTTGTCAGTTCGACTGGGGAGATGGCAAGAGTTCTCTTTGGTCTGAATTTGAACCTTCTGGTGCAATATTTTCTGATACTCATACTTTTAATACCGAAGGCGAAGTAAACATTACGGCTCGCGCTAAAGACAGTAAAGGTAAGATTTCAAACTGGTCCAAGCCTAAATCATTCTCGGCGACTTCCAATGAATGGGTAATCAGATTGCGCTATGCTGAAGTGATTGATGAAGATTCGGTCTCTTTTATTTCTACCCCAGCAATCGCCGATGACGGCAAAGTCTATGTTGGTTGTTCATTCGGTGATTTTCATATGATTAGTTTTACCAATTATATTAAATATCAACATCCGGATGAAGCTCTGTTTATCTCATCACCAGCAATCGGCGCCGATGGTACGGTATATGTGGGCTGTGAGGATGGTTATCTTTATGCTTTCACACCAAATTTGGGCAGGAAATGGCAATTTCCGACCAGTGGCGAGATTATTTCTTCTCCGGCACTTGGCAGCGACGGAACAGTTTATGTATTATCTGATGACGGTTTTCTTTACGCAATATCCGACCAGGGACAAAAAATCTGGGAATCTCTGATTCCGGACGCAGCTTTTTCTTCGCCCGCAATCGATAAAGATGGCACGATATATTTAGGCAGCGAAGACGGATTTCTTTATGCTATAGATCCAAATAACGGCAGTGAAAAATGGCGTTATGATGCAGGTTCCGCAATCAATTCTTCGCCGGCGATAAGTGCTGACGGTCGAATCTGTTTTGGGACTGAAGATGGATATGTATTATGTGTTGATACTGATGGTTCAAAACTCTGGGACTATCCTATGGGAGGAATAATAATTTCCTCACCCGTGTTCGATACCGACGGCAACTCATATATTGGTTCTGAAAATGGTGATCTTTATTGTCTCGATTCCTTGGGTAACGAGCGCTGGTCTTTTCGAACTGATGGCGAAGCAACTTCCAGTCCTGCCGTGCGTCAGGATGGTTTAATTTATTATCGAGTCTTATTTGCTGACCAGGACAGTCTGTTTGCGATTAACCAAGATGGCACCAGACGCTGGTCGGTGTCGCTCGGCATTTCTGAAGGTGATGAACCAATTCCTTCGCCCACCATTGCTCAAGACGGTTCGGTGTATATAAGTGGTGGCGATGCCTTATATGGATTTGTTGGTAAAACCGGTGGCGCAGCTTCATCTTCCTGGCCGATGTTCAGACATGATGCTAAACATACTGGAAGATTAACCAGTAGTCGTTCATCGTCTGTCGAAGCCCGTATCGTGAGTCGTAAGACCGATGACAGAAGACTAAACGGGCATCGAAAAACAAGAGGCAGTGGACGATAAAAGAAATGTTCCAACCCGTTAGAAATAATCAGAAAGTGTTGTAAAGAAAATAATATGTCAAAAAAATTTCATAAGAACCAGGAGAATTCTAACGGGTTCCAACCGGTTCCGCCCAAACCAAATTTCCCCGAAATCGAACATCGGATTCTTGAATTTTGGGAAAAGAGCAAACATTTTGAAAAGCTTCGCGCTAAGAACAAAGGCAAGAAGAAATTTTCTTTTCTGGATGGTCCGATAACCGCTAATAATCCAATGGGCGTGCACCATGCCTGGGGTAGAACTTATAAAGACCTTTTCCAGCGATTCTATGCGATGCTTGGATATGACCAGCGTTATCAAAATGGCTTCGATTGTCAAGGATTATGGGTTGAGGTCGAAGTTGAGCGAGAACTTGACTTTAAGTCAAAACGGGATATCGAACAGTTCGGAATCGATAAGTTTGTCGAAAAATGTAAAGAGCGGGTACTGAAGTACTCGGCAATTCAAACTAAACAATCAATCCGCTTAGGACAATGGATGGATTGGGATAATTCATATTATACGATGTCGGATGAAAACAATTATACCATCTGGTATTTCTTGAAAAAATGTTATGAGCATGGCTGGATTTATAAAGGCACTGATGTGATGCCCTGGTGTGCCCGCTGTGGCACCGCCCTTTCTGAGCATGAAATTGTTACCGAAGGGTATCGGGAATTAACCCACCCTGGTCTTTATTTGCGATTTCCCATCATCGGCAAAGAAAAAGAATATCTTTTTGTCTGGACCACAACGCCCTGGACTTTGACTTCCAACGTTGCGGCAGCAGTCCATCCTGAAATCATTTACGTTAAAGTTAAAAAGGATGATGCAATTTATTATTTGGCGAAAAGCCGTTTACCAATCCTATTTGAAAAACCTTACGAAGTATTAGCCGAAATACCGGGTAAGGAACTGGTCGGTTTAACCTACCAAGGACCGTTCGATGAACTTGAAGCTCAAGCCGGGGTCATTCATCGGGTTGTGGCTTGGGATGAAGTGAGTGAGACCGATGGTTCAGGTATCGTTCATATCGCACCAGGCTGCGGTAAAGAAGACTTTGAATTAGGTAAAATCGAAAATTTAGCCGTAATCGCACCGTTAGATGAAAACGGATATTTTCTACCTAAATTCAATTGGCTAACTGGAAAAAATGTAAAAGAAGTTAACGAGGCAATCTTCAAAGATTTAGAGCGGAAAAGAATACTTCATAAAGTCGAAGATTATACCCATCGTTATCCGGTCTGCTGGCGCTGTGACAGCGAATTGGTCTTTCGATTAGTGGATGAATGGTTTATCAAGATGGACGAGTTGCGTTTTCAAATCATGGAATCGGCAAAACAGGTGCGCTGGATTCCCGAATTCGGTTTGGAACGAGAATTGGACTGGCTCACCAATATGCAGGATTGGTGTATCTCGAAAAAACGATACTGGGGTTTGGCTTTACCAATCTATCAGTGTAACTGTGGTCATTTCGAAGTGATTGGTGGTAAAGAAGAATTGAAGTCAAAAGCGGTTGAAGGCTGGGATAAATTTGAAGGGCATACCCCGCATCGTCCCTGGATTGATGAAGTCAAAATTAAATGTCCAAAATGTGGCGCCAAGACCCAACGGATTCCAGAGGTCGGTAATCCCTGGCTGGATGCTGGAATCGTGCCATTTTCGACAACCCGTTATCTAACTGATAATAAATATTGGCAGGCATGGTTTCCATTCGATTTCATAACCGAATGTTTTCCAGGACAATTTCGCAATTGGTTTTATGCTATATTAGCTATGAGCACGGTTCTAGAAGGTAAAACACCATTTCGCACTTTACTTGGGCATGCCTTAGTCAAAGATGAAAAAGGCGAAGATATGCACAAGTCAGCTGGAAACGTCATATGGATTGAAGAAGCTGCCGAAAAGATGGGTGCGGATGTGATGCGTTGGATTTTCATCGGTCAGAACCCGACAATTAATCTAAATTTTGGTTATACCGTGGCTCGAGAGACTACCCGGAAGTTATTAACTTTATGGAATGTTTACAGTTTCTTCATAACCTACGCGCGGATTGATAAACCACAGATTGGCACCGATAAACCACAGATGAGCACAGATAAGACGCTATCTGTGCTTGATCGCTGGATAATCTCGCGGTTAAATTCAATGATAAAATTGGTAAGAGAGCGGTTAATGGATTATGACCCGGTTCCAACCATTCGAGAAATCGAACGATTCATTGACGATATGTCGTTGTGGTATGTCCGCCGTAATCGCCGTCGATTCTGGAAATCCGAAGATGATAAGGACAAGCTAACCGGTTACCATACCCTATACGAATGTTTAATGAAACTGGTCAAACTGATTGCACCGTATATGCCATTCTTGGCTGAAGAATTATATCAGAATCTGGTAGTTTCGGTAGATAAGAAACAACCCGAAAGCGTGCATCTGTGTGATTATCCAGACTCCGACACTACCCTGATTGACAATAAGCTTGAGGCAGAAGTTGCTTTAGTTCGGGAATTAGTATCGCTCGGGCATGCGGCAAGGGAGAAAGCAAAGATTAAAGTTCGACAGCCCTTGAGCAAAGCAACGGTCTTCGCTCCCAAAACTAATGACAATAAATTACTTGAACCTTATATCAATGTCATTAAGGACGAGTTGAACGTAAAAGAAATCGAACTACTTGAAGTGGACCGTGAAGCGCCTCAGGTAGCTAAATATTCAATCGAGATTGATACTCGACTTACTCCGGAGTTAGAAAATGAAGGTTTCAGTCGGGAGCTGGTTCATAAAGTTCAGAACTTAAGAAAAGAGGCGGGTTTTGAAGTTACTGACCGGATACGTCTTTACTACAAAACCTCTTCCCGTTTGGAGACTGCAATCCAAGCCTTTAAGTCGTATATTCAGAACGAAATCTTAGCCACCGAACTGCTTGAAGCAGACCGCGAAGTACCTCAGGCAGATTTGACTAAGGATTTGCGCATCAATGGCGAACCCGCCAAATTGACTTTATCTAAAATAAGAAGGTGAAGATATATGAAAAAGAAAGACTTAATGCATTTTGAAAAAAAGCTCCTTGCCGAAAAGCAAAAGATACTCAAACAGCGGGGTCATACCAATGAAGTATTAAAACAACCCCAACGTGAAGCCGGGGGCGAAATCTCGGGTTACCGTACCCATATCGCTGACCAAAGCTCTGAAACTTTCCAGCGCGAATTAGCCTCACAACTAACCTCCCAGGAAAGCATGACCCTCGCTGAAATCGATGCTGCGTTGAAAAAGATTCAGAACGGTCACTTTGGTATTTGTGAAATGTGCCAAGGAAATGTTCCTAAAGCTCGGCTTGAAATCCTCCCCTATGCTCGTTTATGTATTAAGTGTAAACGAAAAGGGGATTCTAAATAGCTAATATTCGCAGACGCCGTTCTGAGCGAAGCGAATAATCTCTTTATGATGAGACCCTTTGCCTTTAGCTCAGGGTGACACTCCGTGTCATCTGTGCTTATCGGTGTAATATCCAAGTTTTCTCTAAACGGTCTCTTTCATGAGAAATATTTTATTAGAAATTGAATATGACGGTACTGATTATTTTGGCTGGCAGTATCAACCAAATAAGAAAACTATCCAAGGAACGATTGAAGAAACTCTAAAAAAATTTTTGAACGAACCGATAAATCTTATCGGAACATCAAGAACCGATGCCGGGGTCTCGGCATTAGGGCAGGTAGCAAATTTTCTCTGTAACAGCCAGCTTTCGGTTAAATCGATTCAAGCTGCCCTCAATTCTTCATTACCCCGTGATATTTATATCAAAAAGGCCTATAGTGTTCACCTCTTATTTCATGCCCGATTTGATGCCAAAAGTAAGATTTATCGCTATCAAATAATTTTCGGACGTTCGCCGTTACGCCAAAGATTTGCCTGGGCATTGAAATATCGACTTAATGTGGCAAGAATGGAACAAACCTCCGAGTTGTTTATTGGCAATAAAGATTACCACTGGTTCTGTGAGACAAAAAATGAGAACGGCTATGTGAATGTCATGGACATTAACTTTAAGAAAAATCAGGATTTGGCGATTGAAATCGAAGCCAATCGTTTTTTGTATAAGATGGTTAGAAGAATTGTTGGGGCGCTCGTTGATATTGGTCGAGGCAGAATCAATAAACAAGATATCCTTAATCGATTTTTAAATAAAAAACATAAGCCGTTAATAGTTGCACCCCCCTCAGGACTGGTACTCCTTAAGGTAAAATACTAACTGGTTTTTCAATTTTCAGAACCCTTAATTCTGTCCTTAGCTTGATAAAACCCAAAAATTTGTTAAAAGTTTATATCTTTTCAAAGAGATTGACTGATTAGTAATTTATGTTATAATATATACCTATGGAGCAGGAGACTTTATTTGAATCTAAATCGGTAAATCTATCTGCGATTAGCAATAATCAAAAAGGATTTACCTTAATTGAATTGCTGATGGTTATTTCAATTCTCGGATTAGTCCTTGCCATGTCTATACCTAACTACAATCTCTATCGCGAACGCGCCCGAAACGCTGCGCTTAAATCTAATATGCATCAAGTATCGGTAGTTATCGAAGTCTTTCATTTAGAAAAAGGGTATTATGCTGATGATTTCTATGAAGATGGGTTCGGCGCATTGTTCCCGGGTGGAAAATGGGATCAGGAATTAGGAAAATTACCAACCAATCCCTGGACCGGTAAAGAGATGGACCCTGATGAAATCGATACCGATGAGTATGACGATTTAGCCGATATCGCCAATACTTCTGAAAATGGTCCAAATGATGATTGGGGTTATGAACCTGGTGAAATGAGATATGGTGTTTATTCTCCTCCTGGTCGAGCCGAAGCAACAAATTGGGGTCTAATTGGATTTGATAGGTCTGGTCAGTCTTTACGCGATTTCTCTCCCGAACATGAAGTGATCATCTTCGTACTTCATAATTAAGAAGTTATTGGTGTACAAATTGGTTTGAAACATTATGATGATTACTGACGACATGTTACAAACTTATAAAATACTATATTACTGTTTTTACTTGACTTTAACAAATCGGATTTTATAATTTCAATTGGTAAAAATGAAACCAGTTAACTTCAGGGTCAAAATAGAATCGAAGGCTTTTACTCTACTCGAGTTGATAGTATCTATCTCAATTATTGGTATAATCCTCGGTTTTTTTGTTCCACCAATCGTTTCACGAATAACTATGAATGCCAGAATTGGTGCAACAAGAAAGGAAATGGTTCAATTACGAGACGCAATCGTTGGTAATCCCGAAATAATTGCTGGTGGCGAATATGCTGATATTGGATTTTATGGTGATGTTGGGAGACATCCAAGACATTTAGTAGAACTCGTAACATCAAGACCCGATACTACCAGTTTTGTTTATCCAGGGCGGGAAGCGATTCCTCTCTGGAGTCCGTTTTCAAAACGTGGCTGGCACGGACCTTATGTACGCGACGATGGCAATCAAGGTTATTTAAACGATGCTTGGGAAAGTCCTTATCGCTTTGTTAAAGATGACTTAGGCATTCCAATCGGAATCAAGTCAGCCGGACCTGATGGCAGATGGTTGGGGGACCCTGGCGTGACCGAAAATGATGATATTGTGGTATCATTCTGAAAGAAATTAAATATGGACTTAATAAGAGGAGCAGAGAAAGGGGTAACTCTTCTCGAGCTATTAATCGTTCTAATGATTATCGGTATTCTCGTTACCGCCGCGGTAAAAACCTGGGATGTAAGTTTACAGCGTTCGAGGTTCAATTCGACACTAAAAGAGATGGATAATTTAGTATGGGCAATCGCTGGCAACCCAAATCTAATTACCGGTGGTAAAAGGAGTGATTTTGGTTATGTCGGCGATATCGGAATGTTACCGATTACGCTTCGAGATTTATATGAAAACCCCGGTAACTTTTCTCAATGGCGCGGACCATATATCAAACAGATATTTCAAGAAAGCCCATTAGGTTACATGATTGATGCTTGGGGCGATACATATGTTTACCCTAACCCAATGACAATTTATGATACCAGTCCGGTTTATGTAAGAAGTTACGCTGGTGGTTCGAGTATTATTAAAGAAACTTGGTTAACAAAATCAATCGCGGCTAAAAAAAGGGATATCGTATCAAATATAGTTGCGGGAAATTTTTACGATGCTCATGGCGACCCGCCAGGTATTTCGGCGGGTAGTTTGGATTCAATTTATATAAAACTATACTACCCTCGGCTTGGTAAGATTGATTCATTTACGCCGATTCGCGTAGATACATCTAATTTCAGTATTGCTGGCGTCCCGATTGGCAATCATAAAATTAAAGCAATCGGCGTTCACCGTACAGGTACTACTCGTTATGTAGATTCGGCAGAGAAATATGTTTGTGTATATCCTCGAATCGGAGCAAGCGATGTACGAATACATTTTCCGGCACTATTATTTGGGCTTAAGGAAACTGAACCATGAAATTAAAAGAAAATAAATCAAAAGGATTTACCTTAGTCGAGCTCATTGTAGTATTACTCATAATAGGTATTCTTTCCGGTGTTACCCTAAGAGCAATAGATTTAACTCGGGAACGTTCAATGTTTACTGATACCACGAAAAAACTGAACGAATTGGGCAAAGCAATCACCGGGAATCCAGATTTAATCGCTGAAGGCAGAAGAGTCGACTTTGGATTCATCGGTGATATGGGTCGATTACCTGTCAGTTTGGACGAACTTATAAAAAATACGACAAATGACATTAATTGGCATGGTCCATATATCAAAATAGACTTTTTAGAAGACACAGTAAATCCAACTTTTAAACGCGACGCATGGGGTAATGAAATTGAGTATTCACTGGAATTGGCAACGCTAACCAGCTTGGGCAATGGTCGCCAGACTATGACTTACAAGCTTACCGACAGCATCGCTTTTCTTACCCAAAACCGAGTTGGTGGCATAATAACCGATAATGAAAATAATCCACCGGGCGAATTTGATTCTCTTATTTCCATTACGATTGAATTACCTGGCGGTGACTCAGTTACTCAGCCAAATTATAGCGGTTATTATCAAGTTGGTGGAATCCCTATTGGTAAACACAAAATAACGGTCGCACGCGGGACTGCTTCTCCCGAAATATTAGTAAAATGGGTTTCAGTTGTTCCAAAGTCAAATACCTTGGTCGATTTCAAATTTACTTCCTCATTTCGTTCAAAATTACAATATGTGGAGAAAAGCGCCGTTACTTTGCCTGATTCTGCTAGTGTTCAATTTTCTGTCTTCAATACCTCTGGTGAGGTAGTAAATTTGACTTCGCTTCGATTTATGAATATAGCTACGCCGCCCGATACACCTGTTTTTTGCGAAACGATTATAGCAACCGGTAGAGTTCCTCCAAATCACTTATGGGATTGGGGAGAGGTAAAACGAATTGGAGTAGGTAGGGAAGCTCAATTTATACCTCCGGCTTTAGAAATTGCACCTCGTTCCATTGCATCTATTGGATTGTTACATTTCCGAACCGATTCCACGGCCAGTGCACCTTCTTTTCCAATGGACAGGAGGTATATTGAATTAATCTTTAGTGATGGTTCGCTAATTCGATTTTTGACAGAGAGGCCGGAAAGTATAATGCACTTAATGCACTATACGCCAAGAGAAAGGAGTAACAGTGGCTTTTGATTTAGGTAAGTTACTCAAATCAGAAGGTAAAGGAATAATTTCAATTGATATTGGTTCTAATTCGGTAAAATTTGTTAAACTCGAAGGCTCAAGAATCACTGATTATGGACTAAGAGAGATTGGCGAAACTCAAGACATCGCAGGTGCAATCAGAGACCTCATCAGAGATTATAAACCAGGCCAGGTCTTCACCTTCGTTTCCGGACCTTCGGTTAGCATGCGTCAGGCAATGTTTCCAAAGATGAGCCGCCGTGAGTTAAGGGATTCTATCATTCTCCGTCTCGACAAATATTCACCCTTTGCCCTGGAAGAAGCAATACTTGACTTTCGAACCCTTGGTTCGGTCAAAGAGGCAGGTGTTGTTAAAGATAACGTAATGGTAGTAGCGGCACGAAAGGATATAGTATCAGACCATATCTCGACGATGCGTAAAGCCGGGCTTGAACCAACTACGATTGGTATTGCACCATTCGCTTTGGCTGGCGCAATTAGGAAATTTGCCCGAATTAAGCCGGATGAAAATTTATGTGTCTTAGATATAGGGTCCGAATTCACCAATATCATTTTCATGAAAGGCGAAAGACTTGACCTTGCCCGTACCATAACCACCGCCGGCAACGCGATTACCGAAGCGATGACGGTATCAATTACTACCGAAGAAGGTGAATTATCTTTAGATGGTAGAGAAGCCGAAGCGGTAAAACGGCGTTATGGTTTACCTGCCGAGGACAGCACGGAAAAATTAGAATCGGGAATGCCGATACGCAGATTAGCTACTTTACAGCGTTCGGCCTTAGAGAGATTTGGCGCCGAAATTAATCGTTCGATTGACTATTACAAACGAGAATTCGGTGAACCAAAAATTGACCGAATGTTAATCTGCGGTGGTACGGCCTTGCTGAAAGGCATCAAATCTTTCTTCGAGCAAACGACCAAAATTCCAACCGAGATTTTTGACCCGTTTCGTATCAATAAGTTATATCGACCAGGCACACCCCCATCGGAACAAGTTGGTTCCCGATTAGTCACATCATTAGGTTTACTTTTTGATCATCAGGAGATAGACCTACTTCCCGGAGAACTTAAACTTAAAAAATATACTGCGAAAGATATAAAAATTGTAGTATTATTAGCAATATTTGTCATACCTTTACTTCTTATAATAAATCTCTTTTTGGCTTTACAGGCAACGGTCGGAACTGGAACCATAAAGAGTTTACAAAAAGAGATAAAAACAACCGAAAAACTTTACAGCGAATATTTTGATTTAAAAGAAGACCTCAAAGAATTGGATGAGCGACAGAAATTACTCCGCGGCATTGTCGGGCAAGAATTCGCAACGGTTCCGCTTATGCAAAGATTAAGTTTAATCGTGCCGGGAAATATTCAATTAAGAAACTGTGTCCTCTCCGATCAACGTAAGATAAAAATTAATGGCATAGTGTCTGGTACGTCCCATTTCTTAGACATCGATTTAATGCAATTTATGATGAATCTTGAACGTGACCCCTTGGTCCGAAGTGTTGAGCTGAAAACAAAAAATCGGATTTTTTTGATGGGTGAGCCAGCATTAGATTTTGAAATCGAAACGGAATTGGAGTAAAGATGGAAATCCTACAACGTAAAATCCTTTTTGGTGGAATCGTAGCACTTATCGTGCTCGTAATACTTTCCATTGTATTTTTATATCAGCCGAAAATTCAAGCTAGATTAAAAACTCAAGCCGAGGTGACAAAATTAAGGAATCAACTTAAAGAAATGAAAGAAATGGTAAAAGGGATTGGTGCGTTGCGAAGTCAGATTGCCAAACTCGAATCACAAAATGCGGAATTTATGTCTCACGTCGCACCACGAGCACAACTTTTAACCTTACTTCGAGAACTAGCTAAGATTGGTGAACGGTACAATATTACTTTTTTGGAAATTGCACCACCGGGTCTAGATACTATGCTTCAATTTGAGAGTGCCGATAAGCCAATTCGTCCGGTTCCTTTTCAAATTGTTATACAAGGGCGTTACCTTGATATTGGCAACTACATCAATGATTTAACTCATTTTCCTTACTTCGTTAAAGTGCCGGAATTTGAAATAACCGGCAAAGATGAAATTAGACCTGCTATTGAAGCTCGTCTGCTATTAAATATTTATACCTCCAGTCTGCCATTTGCTCAGCCAATTCCAGCTAAACCATTAGGGGAAAAATCATGAGAAGAGGTATACTATTTCTTTTAATATTAGTCGCCTTAGTCTTTTTTGCATGGCAGGTCGTCCTCAAACCAAAACCAGCAAAATCAAAAACTTCGAAAAAGACTAAAGAAGTAAAACCCAAGACAGAAAAAACAATAAAAAAAAGAAGCAAGCGGTCAGGAAGATTGAAAAAATTGACTAAAGAAGAAAGAAAGGCAGAGAAAGCACTAAAGCGCGCCGAGCGAAAAAGACGTAGGGAAGAATTACGTCGTAGAAAAAGGGAAGAAAGATTAGCCAAAAGAGCTGCCAGGCGAAAAAGAGGTAAAAGCGGAAGAAAGAGTAAAAAGGGGTTAGGTGCTTATATTTTGCAAGCGATTATCTGGTATGATGTTGGTCCGAGTTATGCAATGATCGATGGCCGAAGGTTCGAGGTCGGTGATGTGATTTCGGGCAGAAAAATTGTCACGATAAAACCAGACCAAATCGTCGTTGATTACCGAGGTAATAAAAGCGTTATTCGCATGGGCGAAAGCGTTTTACCAAGCGGCTATTTCAGTACTGTTAAAAGAAGACGTATGTAAATATGCGGATATCACGAATAAAAGCGAATGTTACGAATATTTTTTATACGTTATATTCGTTTGTCATTCGCTTAATTCGTATATAAGAGAGGAGAGAAATTGAGACAGAGAATATTATATATCGTCTTATTGGTGGTCTTGGTTTTAGTTGGTTACACAATTTTGCGACCCAAACCAAAACCCAAGTCTCGAATCAGTGTTAGTCAAAAACCCGCCACGGTTAAGACGCCGGCTACCGTTACTAAAACCGAAACCAGTGAAGATACGCTTATGAAAATAAAGGTGACTACCGATACGGCTCAAATTAAAAAAGTCGAAAAGATGCAAAGACCGACTAAACCGGATACCGGTAAAGCAAAGGTTAGCAAAAAACCAGATACCAGCAAAGTAACAACTGCAAAAAAACCGATTAGTAAACCACCTGCCGAGGAAAAGCCAGAGGAGAAAGTTGCTGTATGGGGAACCGATCCTTTTGTCCGAGACTGGATTTTGGCTACCGAGATTAGAGATATGAGACTAAAAGCAGTTACAATCAGCGGACTTAAATCATATGCTTTGATTAATGATCAAATTTTAGGAAAAGGCGAGGTGATCATGGGTAAAAGAATCGTAGAAATAGAAAAAGATAAAGTAATCTTAGAACAAGGGGGTAGACAATTTACCCTCTTTTTAGGGGAGTAGAATATGAACCTTAAAATCAAAAAATCAAGATACACAGCCATATTCATTTATATTTTAATATTACATTTTTCTCTATCGCTTATCGATGCTGAAATTACTGAACCCGGAGTTACTAACCAAACCAGGTCGATCGCAATCGAACAACTTAAAGACAAAGTGCGGGTCACGGTACGCTGTTCAGAAAGTCCTAATATCGGTGTTTTTAGCGTTGAATCACCACCCAAAATCATTGTTGATTTTGTGGATGTCCAAAACAAACTAACCGAAGCGGAAGTTACCGGACCAAAGCTCTATCCAATAAAAGCGATTCGACCCAGTCAGTGGAAAGAAATGCCATTAATTACCCGAGTTGAAATTGAACTTGAAGTTGCCGCTCCGTTTAATGTTGAACGCCAAGAAAATCTGGTTGCAATTGATATCGACGCCAATCCGCCAATACTTGCGCCAAGAGAAAGTGAGGAGTTGAAATTCGAACCAACCGTTTCGATGTACGTAAAAGATGCGGAAATTGTTGATATCCTCCGTATGCTTGCCGCTCAATTCAGTCTGAACATCATCACCACCATGGATGTAAAAGGTTTGATTACGGTTCGAATCCAGGATATCCCGCTTTATACTGCGTTCGACGCCTTGGTTAAAGCCGCTGAATGCAATTTTATCAAGTATAGCGATGGTCTTATTCTAGTAAAACCAATCAAAAAAGAATTGCCCGGTGAACTTCAGACTCGAGTATTTGAATTAAAACATACTGAGGCGAATGATATAAAAGAGGCTTTGAAAAACGTAATCTCTAGAGAGGGTAATGTTGAATTCTCCTTTCGAAGGGTCGCCAAGGGTAGTGGGTCAGAACGTTCCTCGGTTTTGGTCGTTACGGATCGAGCAGAAAATATGGCGGAAATTGAAAAGGTTATTCGATCTTTGGACCTACGACCTCCTCAGATTGTAATAATGGCAAAACTAATCGAGACTTCGCAGTCGGCCCAAGACCTATTCGGTATCAATTGGAATCTAACTGTCTCCGCCGTCGGGCAAATAACCGAAGTACCGGCGGAAGGTGAACCGGTGCAAATGCCAATTCTTGTGAATAATTTAATATTAGGTACGATTGACTTTGGCAACATGTCCGCAATTTTGAGTTTCCTGCAGACAAAAGGAAAAGGACGTTTACTATGTGAGCCTCAGATTACCACCTTAGATAATCAAACTGCCCTTATTGAACTATCAACCAAATATCCTCAACCAACGGTTGAAATAAATCCTCAAACTGGAGCCCAATCGGTAAGGTGGACTCAACTAGATATTCCGATTGAGCTGGTTGTTACTCCACACGCAACAGCCGATGGTACAATAAATACAAATATTGAAGTGACGGTGGAAGCAATAACCGGATGGATACCGGCACCGATAGCTCAGGGTGGTGAACAACCAATCATTGCCAGCCGTCGTGCCCAAACTCAAGTAGCGGTAAAAAACGGTGAAGTTATTGTAATTGGTGGTTTGACCAAGGATGAAGTGGTCAGGACCAAAAGCCGCCTGCCAATTTTGGGCTACATTCCAATTTTAGGCGACCTCCTCTTTAGTCAAACTAGTACCCGTACTGAGAAAAACAATTTAATAATCTTCATCGCACCACAGGTAATCAATTCTCAAGGATAGCGTCGGTAGGTAGTTATTGACTAAAGAGGGTATGAATGTTGACATTGATGAGTTATTGAAATATGCGGCAAAGTATGGTGCTTCAGATTTGCACCTCACGGTCGGCAATCCACCGATTATAAGGGTCAATGGTCGCTTAAAGAGAATCCCTGGACCAAGTTTAACCGCCGAAGAAGTTAGAACTCTAATATTTTCAATTTTATCTGAGGAACAACGAGCAAAGCTTGAGAAAAAAAGGGAACTTGATTTATCTTATTCTTGGGGCACGGCTCCGCCTTACATTAAACTCGATTATCAGACCTCGGATCGAGTCCGCGCTCGGGTCAATGTCTTTTTAGAAATTGTGGGCATTGGCGCCGCCTTTCGCATCATTCCGGCTCGCATTCGTTCATTAGACGAATTACCTGCTCCCGAATCAGTAAAGGAATTAACTCGGAGACATAAAGGCTTGGTCTTAGTTACTGGTCCGACTGGTTGTGGTAAGTCGACCACTTTAGCCAGTATGATTGACTTTATCGACCACCAATCATGTGAGAGGATTATAACGATTGAAGACCCAATCGAGTATATTTTCCAAGGGAAAAATTGCTTAATCAGTCAACGCGAAATCGGTGTCCATTCCACCTCATTCGCCAGTGCCTTAAGGGCTTGTTTGCGTGAGGATCCAGATGTAATTTTAGTTGGCGAAATGCGTGATTTAGAAACGATATCACTGGCTTTGACTGCAGCTGAGACCGGTCATTTGATTTTATCTACGCTTCATACCAACAATGTGGCGGAAACAGTTGATCGGGTAATCGATGTCTTTCCATCCGAACAACATAATTATGTTCGACAAATCTTTGCTAATGTCATTATGGGGATAATCTCACAAATCTTAGCACCTCGTAAAGATGGCCGAGGCCGCGTTGCCGTAATGGAACTTCTTATCGCAACTCCGGCAATCCGAAATCAAATTCGCGAGGCTAAATCTTATCAAATCCCTTCCCTGGTTCAGACCGGTTCCCAGTATGGGATGCAAACTATGGACCAGTGCCTTGCTAATTTGCTGCGCAAGGGTTTAATATCACAACAGACCGCCTGGGAATATGCTACGGATAAAAAGATGTTTAAACGCGAGGAAGTTGAAACTGAATATTAATAAGCATCCTATCGCCAAGTTCTCCCCGATTGAAAATTTCCAACGAATCTAAACATTAAAACCAGCTAAAATCTTTCTGAATGTTATTTTCGATAATCCTATTTATATTCGGTTTGGCGGTTGGAAGTTTCTTTAACGTTTGCATCTATCGCATACCAAGAGGCAAATCTTTAATCCATCCGCCTTCACATTGTCCCAATTGTAAAAAACCAATAAAACCTTATGACAATATTCCGGTATTGAGTTATATTCTACTTGCCGGTAAGTGCCGTGATTGTAGAAAATCAATATCGATACGTTATCCGGCAGTGGAACTTTTGACCGCAATTCTATTTGCGGCTGCCTATTACAAATTTGGGGTTTCCGTTTCTTTAATGCGCGCACTTATCTTTCTCGGATTTTTAATTGTCGTTACATTTATCGATATCGATTATCAGATAGCGCCTTTCCGGGTTACGATACCTGGTTTGTTATTGGGTTTAACCACTAGTTTTCTTTTACCCGAGAAAACGGTAAATGCTTTTATTGGGATGTTATTCGGTGCATTATTTATCCTTTTTGCCTGGGCATTCTGGCGTTTTTTTCTGGCGAGACTATTTCGAGCCGCTTTGGGTATTAGCCAAAAAGAGGGTGTCGGTTGGGGTGATTTACCATTAACTGCAATGATTGGTGCTTTTTTAGGATGGGAAAATCTTATTGTGGCAATTTTCGCCGCGATGATATGTGGTGTAATTATGGTATAATAATGCGGGTATTTAAAAGGAATAAACCCGGGCAACCAATTCCCTTTGGACCGTTTTTAGCAATTGGTGGTTTAATCGGGCTCTTCTTTGGTCAGCCGTTAATTAACTGGTATTTAGGTTTATTTTTACATTAAGAATTATAAATTTTTTTCCCCAACCTAATAGATTACAATAATGCATTACTGACCAATACCCTACTTGACCCCATCCGATTAATAAAAAGCTAAAATGTAATATGTTCTACCCGGTAGCGGTCATCTTCTTTCCAGTATTCATAACAATGAATGCTGGAAAACTTCTGACAGAATTTTTTCACTTTATTGGCAAAACCCCGAGGAAAAAATAGATAAAAATTTTCACAGATTGAAGCAAACCCATTCCACTGAGCAGCTTCAATCTCATTTATACTACTAATGGTTTCGACCTCGACCGTTATAACCACTCTTTCGTTTCTAACATCTAAGACTACTAAATCAGGATAAAACTGCCCACCTTGATGGTTGGTAATATAATGAGTTTTTATCGGGTGATTGGCAAAGGTCTTTAATTGAGGATATTTATCGTTAGGGTATTTGAATAGGGTTTTCTTTAATGCGGTAATCACATTATCATGTTCTATCTGCTCTTGCGTGTCTCTCTGAGCCATTATTCTTCCTTTCGAATCTGCCATTGAAATACTAAGTTATTTATAGGAATTGTCAATATAAAATTTTAATAAGCCTTAAACATTTACCATGCCATCAATAGGAATTGAGAACTCCTTGACAACCGATTAAAAAGCTGTATTCTAAAATTCATGAAAATTTTAGTCACGAGTGCATTGCCCTATGCTAACGGTGATATTCATCTCGGTCATCTTGCCGGCTGTTATTTACCAGCCGATATTTATGTTAGATATCAAAAAGCAAAACAACGCGATATTATATTTATCTGCGGCACCGATGAACACGGAGTCCCAATCACGATTGCTGCCGATTTACTAAAAAAATCCCCACAAGAAATCGTTGATAAATATTATAAAAGCATCAAAGATTCTTTTACCCAGTTTGGTATTGAATTTGACAATTTCTCACGAACCTCGTTGACTTTACATCACAATACCGCCCAGTCATTCTTTTTAAAAATTTTTAAAAAAGGCTACATTTATCCAAAGTCGATTAAACAATTCTATTGTTCGAATTGCAAGATGTTTCTGGCTGACCGGTATGTCGAAGGCATCTGCCCGCATTGCCACAAAGCCGGTGCCCGGGGCGACCAATGTGAAGTCTGTGGTCGTTGGCTCGAAGCATCCTTGTTGATTGAGCCAAAATGTAAAATTTGCGGCAGTATTCCGGAAAGCAGAGAAACGACCCATTGGTTCTTTGCCTTGAGCCGATTTCAGAAAAACCTCGAAACCTGGATTGCGGAGAAATCCAACTGGAGGGATAATGTAAAAAGATTCTGTGAAGGTTGGTTCTCGCAAGGGTTAGAAGACCGAGCGATTACCAGAGATTTAACCTGGGGCGTGAAAGTACCTTTAAAAGAAGCCCAGACTAAGGTGATGTATGTTTGGTTTGATGCACCGATTGGGTATATATCTTCAACCATTGAATGGGCAGCAAGAATCGGCAAACCTGAATCTTGGAAAGACTATTGGTTAGACCATAAAACCAGAATGATTCATTTTATCGGCAAGGACAATATTGTTTTCCATGCCATTGTCTGGCCGGCAATGTTAATGGCGCACGGCGATTACCTTTTACCTTCGGAGATACCAGCAAATGAGTTCTTAAATTTAGAAGGAAGAAAACTTTCTACTTCGGAAAATTGGGCAGTCTGGTTACCAGAATATCTAAAGGAATTCGAACCAGACCCATTACGATACGCATTAGCGACCAATCTACCCGAAAATCGAGACATTGATTTTACCTGGTATGACTTCTGGTCTCGGAATAATAACGAGTTGGCTGACGTTTTGGGTAATTTTGTTAATCGGGTTGCCCAGTTCATCAAGAATAATTATAAAGGACGGATTCCCAAGACTACTGATTATCGGAATGAAGATAATGAAGTCTTAACCACAATCGAAAAAACAACCCAAAGTTTGGGTGAATTGATTGAAAAATTCCAGATTAAGGATGGATTACGGCTGGCGATGACCTTACCAGCATTGGGTAATCGGTATTTCGACTATCAAACTCCTTGGAAAGCGATTAAGGAAAATCCCAAGAATTGTGAGCGGACTATCAATGTATGTGCCAAATTAATATCAAGCTTAGAGATTTTATTACAGCCGTATATACCATTTACGACTAATAAAATTCGGGCAATGTTGGGTTTAGATAAACGGACCTGGGATGAAGCAAAAAATCCGGTCTTACCCGACGAGTTAAAAAAGATTGAGGTTCTCTTCCCGAAGATTGATAAAAGTAAGATTGATGCCCAGGTTGCAAAATTAGGTAGAAAGCAAGAAAAAGAAACGGAGAAGAAAATGGAGATAACAATTGATGATTTCAAGAAAATTGAACTAAAGGTTGCCAAGATTATTGCGGCTGAGAAAGTAGCCGGCACCGATAAGTTAGTAAAGATGAATATCGATTTAGGCACGGAAAAGCGTCAGATTGTGGCGGGAATTGGTATGGTCTATCCACCAGAAACTTTGGTTGGCAAGACGATAATCCTTGTTGCCAATCTGGCACCAGCCAAGATTCGTGGTGTCGAATCGCACGGTATGCTCTTAGCCACAGTCGAAGGCGACAATATCTCGTTAGTGACGCTCGATAAAGAACTGAGTCCAGGCAGCCAGGTATCTTAAGTCAGTTTTTAGTTGTTAGTTTTTAGTGGTTAGTTCAAAATCGAATGTAATTCTTTTTGACTCTCATTGTCATTTAACCGACCGGGCATATTCTTTAAACTTAAAAGAGGTAATCAATCGAGCTAAAGATACTGGTGTCAAATACCTTTTAACCGCTGGTTTAAATCGTTCGGACAGTAAAAATAGTCTCAAGCTATGCCACGAGTTTGATTCAATCTATTGCAGTATCGGAGTTCATCCGCATGATGCGGACAAATTTTCTGAGTCTGAACTTACCGAATTCAAAATTCTAAGCAAAGATAATCGGGTCAAGGCGATTGGTGAAACCGGGCTTGATTTCTTTAGAAATTATTCTAAGCCCGAGAATCAAGAACGAGCGTTTCGCGCCCAGATTGATTTGGCAAAAGAACTTAATTTGCCGATGGTGATTCATATCCGTGATGCTTATCCTCAGACAATGAAAATCCTTAAAGAAAATGGTTATTTTAAAGGGGTGTTGCATTGTTATTCCGGGGATGAAGCATTTGCCCAGGAAGCAATAAAATTAGGTTTTTATATATCAATTTCCGGTTCGATAACCTATGATGGAAATAAACTAAAATCGGTGATAAAACAGATGCCATTAGACCGATTAATGATTGAGACCGATGCGCCTTATCTGGCACCTGTCCCCAATCGCGGTAAGAGAAACGAACCAGCCTTTGTCCGATATACTTTGCAGACGATTGCTCAAATCTTAAACAAAGATTTTTCTTCGCTTGCTCAAATTACGACCGATAATGCCAAACGCTGTTTTGGGATACAAGATTAACCTTAACCACAGATAAACAGAGATGAACACAGATAGAATAAAAAATACTTTCTCTGATATCTCTGTGGTTAAAAAGTCTTTAATATTCGTGTTAATCCGTGGTTTCAATATTTCTTTCGTGTTTTCGTGGTTATTATTCCGTATTAAATGAAAAAGTTTCGTCCTAAGAAACAACTTGGTCAGTCGTTCTTGACCTATCAGCCAATTGCTGAGCAATTAGTCGATGCCTTAAATCTAACTCCCGAAGACGAAGTCTTAGAAATCGGTTCGGGCAAAGGGATACTTACCGAAAGACTTGCCCAAAAGGCAAAACAAGTTTATGCGGTCGAGATTGATAAGAGATTGGCTGATATTCTTAAAGAAAAGTTTGTTGGATATAAAAATATCGAAATCATCAATCAGGATATATTAAAATATGACCTTTCAAGATTCAAACAACTCAAAATCCTTGGCAATGTTCCTTATTCAATTTCCTCTCAAATTCTATTCTTACTCTTAAAATATCTTTGGGTCTGGAAAATGGCGGTTCTTACCCTGCAAAAGGAATTTGCGGCACGGATACTTGCCAAGCCCGGCACAAAAGAATATGGTGCGATTACTGTAATATTCAACCTTCATACCGAAGTACAAAAGCTATTCTCAATACCACCCTCTTTCTTCAAACCAAAACCCAAAATCTTTTCGACGGTTATATTATTAAAGGCACGGGAGCAGCCATTATTTCAAATCCCGGATGAAGAATTCTTTACTAAGGTAGTCAAGGCAGCATTTAGCCAGCGCCGCAAGACTCTTCTCAATAACCTTAATTCTTCATTAGGAATTGATAAGAATGAATTACAGGAATTAGGCAATACAATTGGTATTAATATGACCCGTCGGGCTGAAACTTTAACCTTAGCCGAATTCGTTTCCCTCAGCGAAAAACTTAGGGAAATTTAGTCATAACTTTGGAACATAATAACAAATAAAAGGAGAGAAAAAATGAACTCATACAGAAAGACCGCAATAATTGTGGGGATATTATTTATAACTGCGACGGTTGCATACTCACTTAGTGTTATTTTTTTGGGCCCAATTTTAGGTAGTTCAGATTATCTTACTAAGGCTTCTGAAAATGAAAACCAAGTGATAATAGGAGCGTTCCTTGTCTTAATTGATAGCGTTGCAGTTGCTGGTATTGGGATTGTGATATATCCAATTCTAAAAAAGCATAATGAAACTTCAGCTCTCGGGTACGCTGGTGCCAGGATTGTTGAGGGCGTACTCTTTATTGTTAATGCAATCACCACACTAACACTATTGACATTAAGTCGGGAATTTGTAAAGGCAGGAGCTCCTGATGCTTCCTATTATCAAAACGTGGGCACTGTGTTACTAGCAGCAGGTGATTGGGCCTATTTGCTTGGGTTAGGACTTGCTTTTGCCCTATCTGCTCTGATTTTAAATTTTGTATTATATCAATCAAAACTCATTCCTCGATGGTTATCAGGTTGGGGTCTTGTTGGAGCCGCATTGGTGTTCGCAAATTATTTGTTACAGTCCTTCGGCACTAATCCCGTTGAAATTTTATTTTATCCAATAGCCGTGCAAGAAATGGTTTTTGCGGTGTGGCTTATAGTCAAAGGATTTAATTCATCTGCAATCGCTTCCGGTTCTGCCAAAACAGATATAAACGGGACAAAATGACCAAATCAAAGTAAATTAGGGGGAATACTTATGAAAGCAATTGTATACACAAAATACGGACCACCGGATGTTCTTCAACTCAAAGAGGTAACCAAACCTGCTCCCAAAGACAATGAAGTACTGGTAAAAATATATGCGACAACAGTAACAACAGGGGACGTGAACGCTCGAGGTTTTGTCTTTGTCCCTCCCGGGTTAGAACTTTTAGCACGATTAATGCTTGGTCTTAGAAAACCAAAAAACCACATATTAGGGACTGAGCTAGCCGGAGAAATTGAAGCAGTAGGCAAAGATGTAAGATTATTTAAAGAAGGTGACCAAGTTTTTGGAATTGACGGTAACGGTGTTGGTGCTTATGCCGAGTACAAATGTCTGCCTGAACAAAGGGCTCTGGCAATAAAACCGACCAATATGACCTATGAGGAAGCCGTCGCCGTTCCTGGTGGGGCATTAACTGCATTGTATTTCCTTAGAGATAAGGGAAATATCCAGAGCGGACAAAAAGTTCTTATCAATGGCGCTTCTGGAAGTGTAGGTACTTATGCGGTACAACTTGCCAAGTACTTTGGGGCAGAAGTGACCGGGGTATGCAGTACCAAGAATTTAGAATTGGTGAAATCTCTGGGAGCCGATAAGGTCATTGATTACACCAAAGAGGATTTTACCCAAAGCGGTGAGACCTATGATATTATTTTTGACACGGTAGTAGGCAAGACATCGTTTTCAGGTTGTAGAAACTCGCTAAAGCAAAATGGATTCTATCTTGCAGTCGCCGGTGGTCTGAAAGAGTTGATTCAAATGCTATGGACTTCAGTGATAGGCAGCAAGAAAGTAATATTTGGGGGTGGGTTAGCATGCGAGAGAAAAGAAAATTTACTTTTCATCAAAGAGCTTATTGAAGCAGGGAAGATAAAAGCAGTCATAGATAGACGCTATCCGTTGGAACAGATTGCCGAGGCTCACAGCTATGTCGACAAAGGA
>Ga0224501_10000813_pt1 | contig 24170 bp, 21 predicted proteins | sample SF_Oct11_sed_USG_4_FD_169105 | JGI IMG/M metagenome (GOLD analysis project Ga0224501, IMG submission 169105) | Sediment microbial communities from San Francisco Bay, California, United States - SF_Oct11_sed_USGS_8_1 | ecosystem: Environmental > Aquatic > Marine > Sediment | place: USA... | reverse complement strand
ACTGTCTGGTATCATGCGGGCGAGGATCGGACCACACAAGCCCACAGGAACGGCAAATAACGGTCCGCAAAGGGTTCCCGCTTCGGCTTCGGTTCGACAAGATCGACACGTCGTGCCCGCCGCAGAGATTACAAGGGATAGAGCAGGATTCTACAGGGAGATCATGTACCTTAGCTCTCTTTTCCACAGCCTCGATTCCCTCCTCCGCATCCTCATTCCAGATCTGACACTATATGTCCACAAGCAAACCGACGCAAGCATGTTGCAGGTGCTCAACATACGCTCTTCTCGACTAAGCTGTGTGATGACATAGTCCTCGCCGACCGACTCACCGTCACGGACTGCCGCTCTCTTGAGCACAGCGATGTTTCGCATCCTCCAGCAACCAATCCATTGCCTCAGCGAATGAAGGCGCAATCCCGTCCGGAACAGTTCCTGAGGCAATCAGCGACTCTACCTGTTCGGGACGTACGACACCCGTCGTCACCAAAATACTCCGAGCCCCTACGGACTTGGCAAGCTCTATGTCACGGACATGGTCACCGATCACATAGGAGCGCGCTAGATCGACCTGCCGTTCACGCACCGCCCGATCAATCAGTCCGGTATTCGGCTTCCGGCACCCGCATGCATCATCAGGGTGGTGAGGACAGAAATAGATGGCATCCAGTGAAACACCGGCCTCACCGAGCAGACGCTCAAGCTTGGCATGGATCGCATCCAAATCCCCAATCGACAAGAAACCCCTGGCAATCCCTGATTGGTTGGTGACCATGATGCAGCGTGCGCCGGCCTGTTTCACCTTCGCCATCGCCTGCGGCACTCCCGGGAACAGTTCAAACTGCTCAGGCGACCGAATATACCCGGGGTCCCGATTCAGCGTCCCATCCCGATCCAAAAAAATGGTGTAGCCTTCAAGAAGGTGTGTTTGGTTTATTTGGTTGGTTTCGTTCGTTTTATTCGCACCCCGTTCCCTCGCATTGCATAAACCAGACGAACCAAATGAACCTGACACACCTTCCAGCTGTTTCATCGCAACGCCGAATACCCGCTCCACCGAGACTCCCGTCATACAGCGATGATCGATCGGGCATTCCCTCAATAGGCACGGGGCACAATCAACAGGTTCACGCACGACGGCCTCACTTTGCCCATAGGGCGACGTGGTTCTCCAGTCCGTCGGCCCGAATACCGCCACAACTGGAACACCATATGCCGCGGCGATATGCATGGGCCCCGTGTCATTGGTCAGTAATACCCGGCACCGTTTCGTCACGGCCATCAACTCTCGAATCGTCGTCGATCCAGACAAGACCATCGATCTGGTTTCAACCTTTGCAGCAATGTCTCTTCCAAGCTGTTCTTCACCCTTGGCGCCAAGAATCACCACGGCTGCTCTGGTCCCTGCATGCTCACCTAATTGTCCAACCACCTTCCGTGCGGTTTCTGCAAACCGTTCGGGCAACCAACGTTTGGCGCCGCCATAGGTTGATCCCGGATTGATTCCGATCAGGATATCGTCGGATTCGATACCGGCCGATGCCAACCGGTCCCCCATCGCTCGTTCTTCGTCGGATAAGAGGGTCAGCGCAGGCGTAGGGGCCTCTCCGCTCAGCCCAAGCAACCTGAGCATGTTCCAGTAATACCCGACTTGGTGCGTCATGAGTCCGGGGTCAGGGACTGCCACCGGGTCGGTCAGAAATATTGCACGCCCATCGGTCGCATATCCATATCGGCGTGGAATATCGGCAAGCCAGGTCAGGAAGGCCGCCTCAAATGCATTCTGAAAGAGCACCGCCAGATCAAACCGTTTCCGTCGCAAGGTTCCTGCAAGCGTCCATTTCCCCGCCAGTCCCGCATGGATCCCCTTATCTTCATATCGAAGAATATGATCGACCCCGGGATAACCGATAAACATATCCGCAACAACGGCTTTTGCAAGCACCGTCAGTTCCGCATGGGGAAAGAGTGATCTGAGCCCGCGGATCGCCGGTTCACACATCACGGCATCACCGATCCAATTCGGCGCCCGGACGACAAGTCGAGTGATGGATTCTCTACGCACAGATCACCAAGCCTCGCGCGAATTGCAGGACGAGCGGGACATGCGCGACGAGTACGCCAAACGCATCAGCTGCACCTCTCAGCCGGCGTTCCAGGATTTTCTCGCTTGTCTCGCTCGTCCTGCGTGTCACGCCCATCCTTGCTCTCCCACCACCACCTTCCGCAACCCCTCTTCACCCCTGAGGATATCCGCTCTGATTCGCAAGGCCCACCAGGGATCTTGAGGCTGGAGAAACATAGCCAGCTTGCCGGCATCCTTTTCGGTGGTGACGATATACTCCGCACCGGCGATCTTGGCATCGGTTTGAATCCGACCGACATCATCGGCCTGATAACGATAATGGTCTTGGAACGCCGTTTCGCCGACGACCATAACGCCGACCGATTGGGCGGATCGGCGAAATGATTCACTGTTCCCGATCCCACTTACCAGCCATACCGGCTTTCCTTTGGCCCATTCCAGCGACTGAACCTGGTCGGTTTGTACCGACACCAACGATTCGGGTTTGAACGACACTTCACAGATCTCATCAATTGGAACCCCTGAAGCCTGCAGTCGCCCGTACAGGGTTTCAACCTCGTCCCTGAACTCGGCACGTGTCACCGCTACCGCCGTTGCGCGGCTGAGCCCTTCAAGAGGCTCGCGTAAACGACCTGCCGGCACCATCGCATCGAGCCCTGCCGCATCGGTAGCATCCAGTAAGACAATATCGACGTCCCGATGAAGCCCAAGATGCTGAAAACCATCGTCTAAAATCATGCACTCGACGGCATGTTGCGACAAAACCCATCGGCCCAGCGCCGCTCGATCCGCTCCCACAGCCACGATGGCCCCCGGACAACGTTGGGCAATAAGAAACGGCTCATCACCCGCATCGGCCGGACCCGCCGATATACGAGCTCCATCCGACACCAGAAGATACTCTTCTCCGGCTGCTCGCTTATAGCCACGGCTCAGAACAGCGACACGCCGTCCCTCGGCCCGTAACCAGTTGGCCAGCATGATGACGACCGGCGTTTTGCCCGTTCCCCCGACCGTCAGATTGCCTACACTCACAACGCGACAGGGCAGCCGCAAGGAGACAAACCATCCGCGGCCATAGCACCAATACCTGAACCGCACGATGAGTCCATAGAAAAACGCCGCCCATCCAAGCCACGTCCGAACCGGCCGTCCGGGATGCAACAGGGCCATATCAATCCGTCTCACTCATCCGTATATCTCACACAATTTCTGAGCGGTAATATTCGCAAACCCCATGCAGTATGTTCCTGTACAGACCGTCACGACGGTTGCTCGTCACCAACCGTCGTCCACGTTCTTCAAGAGCGGCCGGCGACCGTCCGTAGTACGTCAGACATGACGAACGACATGTGAGGGAGAACGGAGGGGCAAACCACCGGTTGTCTCGGAATTCAGACAGGGTTCGATCAAATCCAGGCTTCGCTGTAACGCCCCCTGGTTATCCAGGACACCACGCCTTGCCGCCTGCCCGACTCCATCACGAGCACCCTGATCGGATAACCATTCGCAACAATACCGGACGATATCATCCGTTCCTGCTACGCGCCGTCCTCCACCCCTCTCCTCCAACATCGCTGCAACCTCGGCACAGTGGTCGGTATAGGGTCCGAACAGCACCGGCTTTCCCCACACTGCCGGTTCGAGCAAATTATGTCCTCCGACCGGCACAAGAGTCCCTCCGACGAAGGCCACGACGGCATCCCGATAGGCTCGCGCCAGTTCCCCTCTGGTATCCAAAATAATAATCCGTGGGCCGGTGATCTTCTCACCGATTCGGCTTCTGCGTTGTACGACGAATCCCTTATCCCTGATCATCAGGTCGACTCGATCTACCCGTTCAATATGACGCGGCGCCATCATCAGCACCGCCGAAGGATGAGCCTGTACGATGGAAGCATAGGCCGACACCAATTGTTCTTCTTCTCCCGGATGGGTACTCCCGGCCAGGATCAGCTGTTCTTGTTCATCGAGTCCGACGCTGCGACGCCACGATGAGTCTTCCTCGCCGGCAGGCAGGGGCTGGTCAAACTTGATATTGCCGGTCGCATGTACGACATCCGGACTCGCCCCCAATGTGACAATGCGCTCCCGGTCACGCTCGGTTTGCATCAGACACAACGTGATCGAACGCAAGACCGACCGATACAACGAACGAATGCCGCCGACGTTCTGACGGCGAAACGAACGTGACGACAATCGCCCGTTGACCAACACGACCGGAACGTTGCGGTCTCGCAAAGTCCACAGAATATTGGGCCACAACTCGGTTTCAACGAACAGATAGAGCACAGGCCGTAGCCGGTCGATTGCATCCGCAACAGACCAAGAAAAATCCAACGGCGCATACCGATGCTCGGCGACACCCGCCAACCGCTGTTCGACGGCTTCACGCCCCGTTTCCGTCACGGTCGTGACAATGTATCGAAATTCGGGGTGACGTTGATGCAAGGCCCTCACCAAAGGCGCCGCCGCTACTGCTTCTCCAAGCGATACGGCATGGACCCAGATGACAGGCTTAGTTGGTTCTTTTGGTTCATCTTGTTTATTTGGTTGCTTTGGTTGTATTCGTTCTCCCGCACCAAACAAACTAGATACACCGAAGAAACCGTTTTCCAGTCCAAGTCGTTGCGGAAACCCTCGTCGACAACGCGGCTTTGCCAGCAGAATGCCGACGATGACAGGAGACGCGAGAAGAAGACCGATGTTATAGAGGAACTTCCACATGGTTTTCCTCGCCATGCGCGACAGGCGAGAAATGCACGACGGGCGAGAACCGCGGGTACTTCACGTGCACCTCTCGCTTGGCCCGCTAGTCCCGCGCTTCGCGCGCGACATTTACCATTGCATTAGCCTCGTCCGTAAGCCGGTTGAGGACCGTCTCAAGCTCCAGACGTGCCGTTTCGAGCCCCGCCTCATCCGTTTCGCGCGAAACCCAGATCGGGGCTCCGTACAGGAACAACCCTCGGGAGAATGGATATGGGACCATGTAGCGATCCCAACTCGGAAAGAGTTTTTTTTTGAGCAGGCAAAAGCTAACGGCACGATCGGCAAGCCCGTTGCCTTGGCCAACTGGATGACTCCAAGCTTTGCCACATGACGGGGACCTTTGGGACCGTCAGGCGTGACGACCACATCCCGTCCGGACCGCCCCAATTTGATCAACGCACGAAGGGCTCCGGCCCCGCCCCGCGTACTCGACCCGCGAACCGCCTCATGCCCGAACTTGGCAATGATGCGCGCGATAATTTCTCCGTCGCCGTGACGACTGATCAACACGTGGGAACCCGTTCCTCGGTAACCGATCGGAATCATCAACTGCTGGGCATGCCAAAAAGCCAGTACAATGTGGCGGCCCTCCCGATACAACGCATCGACGGCTTCATGGCCGCGCGTCTCACAGCGCATCGAACGCGCCACACTGCGAATTGCGGCGGCGGCAAGCGGCGGCAACAGAGAGCATTTCACCCACTGTTCAACCCGCTTCTTCAGACTCTTCTTATTCTCAACACTCAGCACTCAGCACTCCTTATGTTTTTACACACTCGTCGTCTCTTGAAATTGCATGGCATGGAGTCGGCGATAGACTCCGTCCAGATGAAGCAACTCCTCGTGTGTGCCTATTTCAACGATCACGCCACGATCCAACACCGCAATGCGATCGGCATTTTGTATGGTCGAGAGTCTGTGCGCAATCACCAAGGTGGTCCGGTTCTTCATCAGATTGGCCAATGCCAATTGCACGATCCGTTCGGATTTCGTGTCCAACGCCGAAGTGGCCTCATCCAAGATCAACAACGGCGGATCACGAAGAATGGCCCGCGCAATGGCCAGACGCTGTCGTTCTCCGCCCGACAATTTCACCCCACGCTCTCCGATGACCGTGTCATATCCTTGAGGAAACCGCAGGATGAAGTCGTGGGCATAGGCCGATTGTGCCGCCTGCTCGATATCGGTATGGCTCGCACCTACTCTCCCGAATGCGATATTGTTGCTGACCGTATCGTCGAACAACACGACATCCTGAGAGACGATACCGATGTGAGCCCTGAGTGATTGCAACTGGTACGACGAAAGCGGAGTGCCGTCCAACACAATCCGTCCCTCCGTCGGCTCGTAAAATCGAGGCAACAGACTCGCCAAGGTCGTTTTTCCGCTCCCGCTGCTCCCGACCAGCGCCACGACTTCGCCCGCCTTAATCGACAAATCGATGCCGGCCAATGCCGGCTCCGTCTGGCCTTCATAGCGCAACGATACGCCCTGGAATTCGATGCCCCGATTGATGCCGGTCAAGGCGACACCGTCGTGATCCTGTAATTGCTCGGTCGGAAGATCGATCACATAGTACACACGTTCGGCGGCAGCCAATGCTTGTTGAATGATATTGTTGGCCCCTGACAGTTTGCGAATCGGCGTATAGGCCATAAACATGGCCGCCATGAAGGAAAACAACGCCCCCGGCGTCATAATGTCATTGATGACCAAATATCCACCGTACCACACGATCCCCGCCACACCGATGACGCCGATCACTTCCATATGCGAAGACCCGAGCGACCACACTTGGTTGGCTTTCAGCGTGGTTCCCAAGAATGTCCCATTGTATTTTTTGAAGCGTGTGGCCTCCGCATCTTCCCGTCCGAACGCTTTGACCATTCTGATACCGGCCAATGTTTCCTGGAGCATCGACGACATATCGCCCATCTGTTCCTGCCCGCTGGTCGCCAATCTCCGCAATTTTTTTCCGACCCGCACCATAATGACCGCGGACAACGGAATGACAATGGCCGATATTCCTGCCAGTTTCCAGTTCTGATAAAAGATCACCGCCACCATGGCCAGACATGTCAGCACGTTCTGGAAAATATCTTTCAGCACATTCGACGCCGCACTGGCCATCAACCCGACATCGTTCACCACCCGCGAGACCAGACGACCCGATGTATTCGAATCGTGGAACCCGACCGGAAGTCTGACCAGATGTTGAAACAACTCTTGTCTGATATCGGCGATCACCCGATTGGTCACATAGGCCATCAAATACCCGACCCCATAGCTGAAGATGGCCTTCAACACCGCCACGCCGATCAAGGCAATCGGCAAAATCACCCACAAGCTCTCGTTCTTCTCGATAAACACCCCGTCCAACACCGGCTTTGCCAGCCAGGCATAGACCCCTGACAACAATGCAACAAGGCCGGAACAGGCGATTGCACCCGCAAACCGGTACCGATAGGGGCCGACATAGCGCATCAGCCGTTTGAATCGATCTAGTCCTGACATGCTGCCAGTACAACCTCCGCGGCCCTGGTCGATGCACCGGGCTGCCCCAGCGAGGCTCGCACCTTCGCCAATCCGCGTTTCATTTCATCATAGGCAAAACGATCATCCAAGAGACGCGAGGCCTCTTCATATAATCGCTGCCCGGTCGCATCGGTTTGAATTAATTCCGGCACGACCGTGCGTTCCGCCACCAAGTTGACTAACCCGATCCACCTGACACGAATAAGGAAAAACGCCAGCCAAAACGTCAGGGCGCTGGTTCGATATACCAAGATCAACGGAGTCCCGATCACCGCTGCTTGCAGCGTTGCCGTACCCGAAGCGACCAAAGCCAAATCCGCCGCCGCCATGACTTCACTGGCCTGTTCCTTTACCACCTTGACGGATATGGAATTCTTCTGCAGCACAGACTCCAACAAATTATCCTGAATCGTAGAGGCCTGTGCCAGGAGAAATTGTGTTTGTGGCGCCCGTTGCGCCAATTTCTCCGCAGCCTCAAGCATAATCGGCAGCAATGATTCGACTTCCCTCATCCGGCTTCCCGGAAGCAACGCGATCACCGGTCCTTCCGGTGCAAGGCCGAATCTCTGACGGAGGCCCGGACGGTCATAGTCCGATCCCACCGCATCCAACAGCGGATGGCCGACGAAGGTACAGGGAATATTCGCCCGATCATAGATGGCCTTCTCAAACGGAAGAATGACCAACACATGATCGACGCGCTGTTTAATCCAGTGAATACGACCCGGGCGCCAGGCCCAGATTTGTGGGGCGATATAGTAAAACACCCGTAGCCCCGCTGCCTTCGCAAAATACGCGTACCGCAAATTCAGCCCAGGATGATCGATAAAGATCACCGCGTCCCATGGCTCGGATCTGAAAAGTCTGCGGACGGCTAAAAACCTCCTGATCACCGACAAGACCGTAACCAGCCCGACCATGCCGATCACATCGAGCCGGTCCGTCTCGCGAACCAACCGTACGCCGGCCGACTCCATCTCTGCTCCGCCGATACCGGCCAGCACCACATGGGGGTCGCGCGCCTTGAGTGCTCTGGCAAGATTGGCCCCGTGAAGATCGCCGGAAGCCTCACCCGTGATAATCAGAATGCGGGGCATGGTATGTAGCTTACACGAATCATACCGGCTCCGGAAGGACTATCGAAGCCACGTACCTTGTGAAGCGTCTGTTGGGGGAACCTGTTCGACGTTGAACGTTGACTGCTCAATGTTTCATCTTCACTGCGCAATTCAACATTCAGCATTCAACATTATATGCTCGTGCGAACGGCCTGCTACGACTTCCTCCCTCGCTATCCTCTATTCTGCATGGCGTTCCACGAATGTGTTGATCGCACTCAATACGTGATGCGCGACCGCCAATGCCGCCGAGCCGTCTTCTCCGGACACCACCGGCGTCGCGCCGGTTCGAACCGACCGAAGAAAGGAATCCAACTGTAATTTCAGCGGTTCGTCGTCGTTGCCCTTATGTTCCTCGATCGTGAATCCTGGTTTGTCTGCCGTCCCACCGGATCGGCGCCCTACAATTCCTTGCCGGGACTGGAAGTCAATGGACACATAGCTGTCACGTTGAAACACCCGAAGTCGCCGCATCTTGGTCAAGGAAACCCGGCTTGCGGTCAAGTTCGCGACACAGCCGCTTTTGAATTGAATACGGGCGTTCGCGATATCGATCGTCGAAGACAGTACCGGCACACCGGCGGCACGCACCTCTTCAACAGGTCCTGGGTCGAACGACAACACGAGATCAATATCGTGAATCATCAAGTCCAGTACCACATCGACATCGGTTCCTCGCTCGCTATAGGGGCCGATCCGATGGCTTTCGATAAACGCCGGCCTCCGAATATGCGGCCGCATGACATGCATGATGGGATTGAAGCGCTCACTGTGGCCGACCTGAATCCGACAGCCTTTTGCCTTGGCCAGCTCCACCAACTCCGTCGCCTCGGTGGGATCGACGGCGATCGGCTTCTCAATCAGCACATGTTTGCCGGCATTCAGACAGGCTTTTGCCACAGGGTAATGCGCCGACGTCGGCACGGCAATGCTGACGACATCGACGACGTTCAGAAGGTCTGGTACGTCATCGAATACTCTCGTCCCATGCCGCTCTGCAATAAGCTGCGCCCGACCGGAATCCTGATCCGTCACACCGACAAGCACGGCATCCGGCAATGCGGCATATAATCTCGCATGGTGTTGCCCGAGATGCCCGACGCCGATAACCCCCGCACGCAATGTGGTCATAGAATTCTACCTCACGAGGCATGGAGTACCCCGCATCCCCTCGCTCCTCGTTCCTGTCTCATGCTCGCGAGACAGGCGAGATATGCGCGAAAGGCGGGGCGTATCTCGACAGTCTCTCCGAACCGTCGCGCTTCTCTCACAACTCCCGCCAGTCCCGCAACATACCTTTCACCCTTCACCCCTCACCATTCACCCCTCACCTCTCGTCACGTCTTCGCTTCCACGTCGCCGGCTGCGACTCCGATGACCGCAATTCCCGCCCGTTCGGCTTGGCTCACAAGCTGATCACGGTCCAACACGACCGTCCGGCCAGGTTCCACCGCCAATACGGTCGCCTTGACCGAAGCCATGACTTCGATCGTCCGTGGTCCGACGGCAGGCAGATCAAACCGAAGATCCTGCTGCGGCTTACTCCGCTTGATCACCACCGCACCCTCTTTTGCCAACTCGCCGCCGCGCTTGATCGCACCGTCCGTTCCTTCGACCGCCTCCACCGCGACGACCACCCGATCCTTGACCACGATACATTGGCCGATATCGAGACGCCCGGTCTCCTTCGCAATGTCCCATCCATACCGAATATCATTCCATTCTTTCTTGTTCGGGCGACGAGAAGTCAGAGGGCCCTCCTCGACCAAAATCCCCTCAAGACCGAACGTCGATTCGCAAATAGTAATTCCGTCTCGCTCCAGTTCGGCCGCAATTTCCCGAAGAATGTCATCATCTTTCCAAAACGCCAATTTCGCCGCCAGCGCCAATGCCCGAAAATCCGGCCGCACGGTGCTATAGACGTGGGTCTTCTTGACTCCGCCCAGCATGACCGCCTGTCGAACACCGTCTCCCTTGAACGCGTTGATCAACTTGTTCAGCTGTCCGATCCTGATCCAATGAATCCGATCGACATGGTGCTCCAGCTCCGGATCGGTTTCTCCCTCATGCGCGACGGCAGAGACGAACAATCCCAACTTCTTGGCATTGTCCGCAAAAATGATCGGAAATCGACCGTTACCGGCAATAAGACCGATGCGGCCGTCCTGCACAGGTATGGGTGCGGTCATAGCAGTCTCACGCTCATTCTTGATCAAACTCGAGATCTAAGTCGACGTTGACCACACGGGAAATACCCCGCTTGGTTCCCTCCATGAAGGTGAGAATCTTTGCAACGTCTTGATGGCCTTTAAACTCTTTTTTGGCCAAGCGAATAGCCTCGGCGATCCGATGCCCATCCCGAAAGAGAAGATCAAATGCCTTCCGAAGTACGGCGATCCGTTCCCCTGAAAAGCCATGCCGTTGCAATCCCAGCGTATTGGGCCCATAGAGATGCGCCCGATACCCGCCGGCGGCTCGCATGAACGGAGGAACATCCTGCCCGATGGCGCAACAGCCTCCGACCATGGCATAGTCTCCGACTCGAACATACTGGTGAATGCCGGTCAAGCCTCCGATGATCGCATGATCCCCGATGGTAATATGTCCGGCCAGACTCGCCGCATTGGCCATAATCACATGGTCACCCAGTCGACAATCATGGGCCACATGCACATAGGCCATTAAAATATTCTTCGAACCGATCGAAGTTACTCCTCCGCCTTGCACCGTCGCCCGATTCACGGTTACGTACTCTCGGATGACATTGTCATCACCCATGACGACCTTCGTCGGCTCGCCCCGATAACCAAGATGCTGAGGAGGCCCCCCGATCGAGGAAAACGGATGCACTTCATTGCGCTCGCCGATCTCTGTCCATCCGTCGATGGAGACATGGGACATGATCTTCGTTCCCTTACCGATCGTAACATGCTCGCCGACCACGCAATAGGGTCCGACTTCCACATCGCGGGACAGATTCGCTTTGGGATGGACAATCGCTGTTGGATGAATTTTCACACGCAACCTCCGTGATGAGTAATCCATGACAAGTAAGGAGCCTGGGCACGATGAGCCCAGGGAAACTCGTCACTCGTCACTTATCGCTCTTCACTGATTCTTTATCTTCGACCACCATGGCCGTCACGACTGCTTCGCACACGACTTCATCGTCCACGTACGCCTTCCCTTGCATTTTCCAGAACGGAGGACGTTTCTTCAGCACATCAATTTCGAACCGCAGCTGATCACCCGGCACAACAGGCTTTCGAAACTTCGCCTCATCGATACCGGTCAAATAGACGACGGGTTTTCCGGACGGCCCCCCGGACTTAAACACCAGTACCCCGCCGGCCTGAGCCATAGCCTCGATAATCAAGACACCCGGCATCACGGGACGACCGGGGAAATGTCCTTGGAAAAACGGCTCGTTGACCGTCACATTTTTGATCGCAACAAGGCGAGTTCCTGGCTCATAATCCTTCACCCGATCTACCAACAAAAACGGATAGCGATGTGGAAGTAGCCCTTGTATTTCCACCTGTTCTACCGGTTCGACCTTTGCCATCGGCGTTGCCTCCTCCCCTCTGCGGTTGCCACCGCCTCGCCTATTAATTGTTTTGTCGATCGAATTCTTTCACGACCAATTCCGTCACATCCAGCGCAGCTTGATGGTACAGCACCACACGAAACAGGGAGTCACTGCCCTTGTCAAGAATGGCCAGATATCCCCCTTTTTTCGCAACTGTCTGGGCTGCCTCGGCTATTTTCTTCGAATATTCCGAAACCATATCCAGGTGTTTCTTTTGAATCTCACGGTTAAAATCCTGCAGGCGTTTCTCATACGCCTCCAACTTAGTTTGAAATTGCTCCTGCTTTTCCCGCATGGCGGTTTCGCTGAGGGTACTCTTGGGATCTGAAAGCGCCTGTTTGAGTTCCTCCAGCTCCCGTTCGTTCTCATCGATGATTTTCTGCCTGGTCGCAGAATAGGTCTTGACGTTCTCCATGGCAGCCTTGCCCGTTTTGGACTGCTCCATGACGGCCTGTTGATCTATGACACCGATCTTTACCGGTTCACCGGCATGCGCGGTCACAGTCAACATCAAGGCGCCCAGTATCGTAATGATCCCCGTCCGTCCCATATAAAACCTCCGCCGGCGCTATGGATACTCTCGGTTAAACTCCTCAATGATCTGGTCTGAAATGTCAAGACTCCGCTCGTGATAGACCGTTGAACCACCTTTACTTTTATCAACGACAATCTGTAATCCCAAGCGTTTTGCAACCTTGGCCGACACAATTTCCACCTTTTCCCGAAATCCTTCCAAGACATCCTTCTGTTTTTCCTGAACCTCGCGGTTCAAATCTCCCGCTTTCTGCTGATACTCCTGTAGACGGCGGCGAAACTGTTCCTCCCGTTCACGCCTCGCTGTAGGACTTAAAATGCTGGCCTGCTTCATCAGGTCTTCTTCCATCTTGCGAAGATCTTTCTCATCCAGCTCCATCAAGGCTTGACGGTTCTTAGAAAACCCGACAAGGTTCTCCTTGGCCTTTTTACCCGCATTCGTCTGTTCAAAGATACGTTGAGCATCGATCACGCCAAGTTTTCCCTCGACCTTGACCCCCGATCCCCCACCGAATCCGGAAAGTCCACCGCATCCGGTAAAGCTCAGTAGCGCCGCAATGACGAAACCCACTACCGGCCGGTTTGGCCTCTCTTGCCGATTACGGTTCATGTCCCCCCGATCCATCACATCTCGTTTCCGTTAGAAAATCGATCCGATCGTAAACTCAAACACCCCTCCGCGCTCTCCGGTCCGCGGATCAAGATTGATACCATAGGCCGCGCGTAATGGGCCGAACGGTGAGATCCACCGCCCCTCGAGACCTGCCGTCGGCCTGAGATCCAACGACAGCCCTTCGTCCTCAGCGAATCCTTTCCCATAGTCGAAAAAGATGACACCGTTCAACTTGGCTTCCGACGAAATGGTAAAAACAAGATCGGCATTGAATATCAGCTGTTTCGCAGCGCCGACGAGCGTGCGAGTCGTCGGCACCACAGGACCGGCCCGACCAAACACAAAGCCGCGGACCGTATTGATGCCTCCGACATAAAACCGTTGGCTGAGCGGAACCGGTTTCCCCCCGTTCGGCCTCACTTCGCCGAAGCGCCCGCGAAGCGACAGCCGCATATCAAAAGGGAGCGGCGTGACCTTGATCACGTCCACATTGTACTTGATAAAGTCGTTGCTCCCCCCCATATAGGGTGTACCGATATCGAATCCACCGCCGATCCTCCAACCCGATCGCGGGTCAAGATAATAATCGCGGGTGTCGCGGAACGCATTAATCCTAAATCCCGTCGTCGACTGACGTCCCAGCTGTTTACACAGTTCATGGGCGAATGCTCCGTCGCATACTCCCTTAGCCGGGCTTCGATAATTGAGTTCTTCCGCGAACAGACTGATACTCCCGGTGTTGTACTCCGACAACCAACGGCCCAACGTAATGCTCCCACCGGTTCGAGATTCGAAAAACGTCAGGAAGTTCGTCATGGTTCGATAGCCGTCTACTTGGAACGACGTCAACGAGTCGTTGAGATACGGATTACGGAACGTAATCGTCCCCATGCTCCTTCGCTGACCGATCTGTCCGCTGATACGGCCCATGTAGCCGTACCCCCCGATATTGCCCTCGGTGATGTTCGCAATGGCCATCAACCGATCGAGCGAGCTAAACCCACCGCCGATACTGAACTGGCCGGTCGGTTTTTCCTTCACCCGAACATTCAGATTCACCTTGTCGACGGCGACTTTGTCGGGAAGAATTTCGACGGTTTCGAAGAAATTCAAATTATTCAGACGCTGAAAGCTTCGCTTCAGCGAAATCGTGTCGATCACATCCTGTTCATCCACTCGAATTTCACGGCGAATGACGTTATCTCGTGTTTTATTATTCCCGAAAATGTTGATCTGCCGTATACGCATCATCTCCCCTTCTTTGATATGGAAGATGATGGTGACGGTCCGTTCATTATTATTCGGGATGACGTTCGGCGACACCTCTGCAAACGAGTACCCTTTACTCCCATATCTATCCGACAAACGGGTAATCTCGTCTCGAAGCTTTGCTCGCTGAAAGATTTCACCATCTTGAATGGTGACCCCTTTCCGAAGTTCGTCATCTTCAAACACAGTATGCCCACGAAATCCTACTTCCGCCACGGTAAACGGTTCTCCTTCAAAGATGTTGAAGGTCACCACAAACCATTTCTTGTCTTCCGCCAGTTCGACCGAAGACAAACTGACCCTGGCGTTGAAGTACCCTTTATTCAGCAGTACTTCCCTGATCCGTTCCACATCGTTCGTCAATTCTTCACGTTTCAATACCCCGGCGTCCGATATGGCCGACGGCAACTTGAATTTCGTCACGAAGCCGTACCAGGACACCCACTCACGCGTCGTCAGCACTTTGAATAGCTCAGCCCTGCTGGTCGCATGCAGGCCATCAAAGACAACCGACTTAATGCGGGCCTTCTCCCCTTCCTTGACGAAATACGTCAGCCGTTTTCGCTCCTGATCCAATGTTTGAATCACCGGGATGACCTGACAACTATAATATCCGTCTTTTTCGTACAACAGCCGGATGTTCTCGGCGCTGTCCTTCACCTGCTGCGGATCGAGAAACGTCTGACTCTTGATGACCGTCTTTTCTTTCAGCTTTTCATCGGTGAGATGCTCGTTGCCATCGAACACGATCTCCGTAATGAACGGCTTCTCACGAACGACGTATACGACGGCGACCCCCCCGGGAACCGTTTCGGTCTCAACTTGGACATCCTCAAAGAAGCCGGACTCATACAGAATCTTGACCTGCCCTCGAACCCTCTCCGGCATATAGGGATCTTCTACCTTCAGGGTGAGACGCCCAAGAACAGCGGGAAGCTCGATACGTTTAATTCCACGGATCTCGATCGATTTTACCGTTGATTCGGCAGCCCCGGCTGTCTGAGACAGGGCTTCGCACCACCACCCGGACAACAGAGAAAACATCACTGTCAGAGCAATGAGACAATGGGTTCGTGTGAGGAAGGTTATGATCACCGACACGTCCGATACCGGAAAGCCAACACGAAAAGCCCTCCCGGGCAATATGCATCATGACTCGATAGAAGCAATGCACCGCGTACCGCACACACTACGTGACCGAGGTCATCCAGGTGTACAGCACGTCGAACGCACCGACCCCTTGCATATACAGCGTGAAACGGCAGGATTATATTGAGCTGCCTCCTCCTTGTAAAGGACTCATCGAATAGGATCCTGAAAAAGTCCGCCAGCATCTTGAAGGTCAAGATTGAGGTTAAGGCCGAGCGGCCTACGCCTCCCCTAAATCTTAGCCTTGACCTCAGCCTTTTCAGTGTTGCTTACCGGACGGTCTTTTTGATCATCCGTCAGGACATGCCGGCGCCATCGGCAACGATTCGTTAAGACCGCCCACAAGGTTGCCCCTGCGTACATCAGCGATACAGGAGTCTCGGCCTCAATCTGATCTCCTTCCTCGATATGACATACATCGCCCGGCACCATACTATCCGTTCCGCACCTTGCCTCCGAACGAACGAACTCCGTTGCGCATGCAGGCAGTTGCGCATTCCTTGACATCCCCCCACCCATCACATAGTATCCGCTGCATGTCACGTCTCACCGTCAGAAAAGCCGTGATCCCCGCCGCCGGGCTCGGAACACGCTTCCTTCCCGCGACAAAAGCATCCCCAAAAGAAATGCTCCCGTTGGTAGACAAACCTCTCATTCAATATACGGTCGAAGAAGCGGTGGCTTCGGGCATCGAAGACATCATTATCATCACCGGCAGAGGGAAACGTGCCATCGAAGACCACTTTGACCGCTCCGTGGAACTGGAAGAAAACCTGAAAGGCTCGGGCAAGAGCCAAGTCCTGCATCAGATTCGACAGATTTCGCACTTGGCAAACTTCTGCTATGTACGCCAATCGGAGGCTCTGGGTCTCGGACATGCCGTGTTGTGCGCACAACACTTGATCGGGGATGAACCGTTCGCGGTCATTCTGGGCGATGAAATCATCGACGCCGAAGTACCGGCGCTTGCACAACTCATCTCCGTCTATAAAAAACGTCAGAAGGCGGTCCTCGGGGTGCAAGACATCCCGAAGCAGGATGTCAGCCGATACGGAATCGTGTCTCCCAAGTATGTCTCCAAAGGCCTGCATCGTGTTCAAGATATGGTGGAGAAACCATCGTCTGCGGATGCGCCGTCGACTCTGGCGGTGATCGGCCGCTATATTCTTCCGCCGGAGATTTTCCCCATCTTGCGAAAAACAGCCCCGGGGAAAAACGGAGAAATTCAGCTGACCGATGCACTCAAAACCTTGGCAAAGAAGTCGGCTATGTTTGCCCATGAAATTAAAGGCCAGCGTCACGATGCCGGAGATAAATTGGGATTTCTGATCGCTACCGTCGAATTCGCACTTAAGAATCCTTCGCTGGGGGCCGATTTCAAAGAATACCTATTGTCACGCGCAAATACGATCTCAACCGACCGTCGCAAATAGGCGATCTCCGGACCACAACCGCACCGATCGACCCAAGCCGTCGGCGACATAGGCCTCAATCACGTTCCTGACACGAAGAAAGAGCCAAACATGAGCGACGTACAAGACCAAGAACTGCAACCTCCACAGAATGTTGAGATTCCGACCCAGTTGCCGCTGTTGCCGGTCCGCGACATCGTGGTGTTCCCCTACATGGTGCTTCCTCTGTTCGTCGGACGGGAGATGTCGATCAAGGCGATCGAGGCGGCTCTGGCAGGCAATCGGATGATTTTTCTGGCCACGCAAAAGGCCCTCGACGTCGAAAACCCTTCCCCCGATGATATCCATACGATCGGGACGGTCGGCATCATCATGCGGATGCTGAAACTGCCTGACGAACGGATCAAGATTCTCGTGCAGGGAGTCTCCAAAGCCAAAATCGCCAAATACATTCAAACCGACCCCTATTACTCCGTCCGAATCGACAAGCTGACCGATACCAAACCCGCATCCATGAGTCTCGAAGCCGAAGCCGTCATGCGAACGGTGAAAGACCAAATCGAGCGCATCGTCAGCCTGGGCAAGGTCCTGATCCCCGATGTCATGGTCGTCATTGAAAACCTCGAGGAACCGGGACGGTTAGCCGACATGGTCGCTTCGAACCTAGGGCTCAAGGTCGAGGTCACACAAACCGTACTGGAGGTGCTTGACCCCATCCAACGTCTTCGCCGCGTCAGCGACATTCTCGGCAAAGAAATCGAAGTGCTGTCCATGCAGCAAAAGATTCAGGCGCAGGCCAAAGGCGAAATGGACAAAACCCAGCGTGAGTATTTCTTACGCGAACAGTTGAAGGCCATACAAAAGGAATTGGGCGAATTGGACGAGCGAACGGAGGAAGTCACCGAGTTCCGCAAGCGCATCGAAGAATCCAAGATGCCTGAGAAAGTCCTCAAAGAAGCCGAGAAGCAACTCAAGCGTTTGGAAAAAATGCACCCCGACACCGCCGAGTCCGCCACGGTCCGCACTTATCTCGAATGGATGGTGGAACTCCCATGGTCGAAACGATCGAAAGACAATCTTGACCTGAAAGCTGCGGCCAAGGTCTTAAACGAAGACCACTATGACCTTGAGAAGGTCAAGGAACGAATTCTCGAGTATTTGGCCGTCCGCAAGCTCAAAGAAAAGATGAAAGGTCCTATCCTCTGTTTTGTCGGTCCTCCCGGTGTCGGGAAAACCTCTCTTGGGAAGTCGATCGCCCGCGCGTTGGGACGTGAATTCGTCCGCATCAGCTTGGGCGGGGTCCGAGATGAAGCGGAAATCCGCGGACATCGCCGCACCTATGTGGGAGCCTTGCCAGGACGGATCATCCAAGGGATGAAGCAGGCCGGGACCTCCAACCCGGTCTTTATGTTGGACGAAGTGGACAAAGTCGGAATGGATTTCCGCGGAGACCCCTCCGCCGCACTGCTCGAGGTGCTGGACCCCGAACAAAACAACGCCTTTACCGACCATTACCTGGGAGTGCCGTTCGACTTGACTGAGGTCATGTTCATCACGACGTCCAACCTCATCGACCCGATTCTTCCCGCCCTGCGAGACCGTATGGAGGTCATCGAAATACCGGGCTATACGGAAGAAGAGAAACTGGGCATCGCACAGAAATATCTGATTCCCAGGCAATTAGAAGAACACGGCATTACCGGCAAACATATCAAGATCGCCGAACCCGCCATCAGGAAGGTGATCGCCCATTACACACGCGAAGCCGGTGTGCGAAGTCTGGAGCGTGAAATCGCCAATATTATGCGGAAGGTGGCGAAGAAAGTCGCGGAGGGCAAGGGGCAGGGCTTCCCGGTCGATGCCGCAAATCTGCACAAGTACTTGGGCGTCCCCAAATATGTCCCCGAAGCGGAGTTGGAAAAGGATGAAGTCGGTGTCGCCACCGGCTTAGCCTGGACCGAAACAGGGGGCGACGTCCTCTACATCGAAGCCACCGCGATGAAAGGGAAAGGGCAGTTGACGCTGACCGGTCACTTAGGCGATGTGATGAAAGAGTCGGCTCAAGCGGCACTGAGCTACGTCCGCTCACGAGAGAAAACGTTGCACATTAACCCGGACATGTTCACCAAACAAGACCTCCATATCCATGTCCCGGCCGGAGCCATTCCCAAAGACGGTCCTTCTGCCGGTATTACGATGGCGACGGCCATCGCCTCGGCACTCTCAGGTATTCCGGCCAGGCGGGATCTTGCGATGACCGGAGAAATCACGTTGCGAGGCCGCGTCCTTCCCATCGGCGGACTCAAGGAAAAAATTCTGGCGGCCAAACGGGCCAAACTGACAACCGTCATCTTGCCCCTCCGCAACAAGAAAGATCTGGAAGAAATCCCCAAGCATCTCCTGAAAGGCATTCATTTATCCTTCGCCGACACCATGGACGATGTGATGAAAATCGCCCTCAGGAGAAAGGCATCGGCGAAGTCCAAGTCGAAGGCATCGTCATCCCCCGCATCCCCACCCCCTTCAAAATCCGCTCCTTCGAGGAAACGAAGGCGGGAAGTCGGCCGTGGGCGGGAGATTCAGACCACGCTGATGCCACGACTGTCGTAACCTGTACCGCTGGTCGGAAGGCCCCTCGCTCCGTGGAAGAATTCGCCCTCATTCGGGCTCTCACGCGCCGATTCGCAGGCACAACACCACACCTCGTGCGTGGAATCGGCGACGATGCCGCTGTGATTTCGGCGGCGACGCCCATGTGGTGGCATGTGACGACGGACCTGTTGACCGAAGGCGTTCATTTCGATTTCAAGTCGGCCTCGCCGGAATCAGTTGGCTATCGAGCCGCCATGGCCAATTTGAGCGATATCGCGGCGATGGGGGCAGTTCCTCGTTATGTTCTTATCTCGCTCGCCGTTCCGAAAGGTTTCACACGCAAAAACATTTTCGGTCTCTACACCGGACTTCTGAAAGCGTGCCGCCCTCATGGCGTGACGCTCATCGGGGGCGACACATCAGCATCCCACACAGGACTCTTTATCAACATCACCCTTCTTGGAACGACGACCTCAGGTCAAGCCCTTCTCCGTCGAGGAGCTAAAATCGGCGATCATATCTACGTCACGGGAACTCTGGGAGATTCGCTGGCCGGACTGCAATTACTCATGGGCCCAGAATCCAAGGGAAGAAGCAGACGTGCGACTTCTCCCCTCCGCACCGTCTACCGCCGTGTTCTCACCCAACGACATCTCCGTCCCACCGCTCGCGTCAAAGAGGGTCAATGGTTGAACCATAAGGGACTCGCCACCTCTGCCATCGATCTTTCCGACGGCCTCTCCGGCGATCTCCGGCATATCTGCCGAGAAAGCCGTGTCGGTGCCGAGATTGATCTCAGCAAACTGCCTATTTCCATAGCCTGTCGCGCATATGCCGAAAGCCGGGGTCTTCTCCCGACTCAATTGGCGCTCACGGGGGGAGAAGATTATGAGCTTCTGTTTACGGCACCTCCTGAAAAACAATCGGACCTGTTCAAACAGGCCAAGACCCATAGATTTCATATCACCCATATCGGTACTATCCGCCCACGTCGATTTGGGGTGAGGATGAAGGATACCGACGGAACAAGCCACCCGATTCCCATTACCAGTTACGAGCACTTCCGTTGATGTCTGATCAGAAACACCATACCTCCACGACATCGGACCGATCGTTTCGAGCATTGGTGCGCCGCGTCCTGCACCTCCAGGAATCACCTCAACGAACGGCACTGGCATTTGCTATCGGTGTTTTCATTGCCTTCTCACCGGCCTACGGGCTCCATACGGCTATGGTCGTACTCTGCACATGGCTCTTCGGTCTCAATTTCGTCGCACTCCTCACAGGCGCCCTCATCAACAACCCCTGGACGATCGTTCCCATTCTTGGTGCCACGTACTGGACCGGCGCGTTATTACTGGGGCATACGGAAACCCCGACGTTTAATTGGAGTGATCTCAGTTTCGCCGGCATTTACGACCAAGTGCTTCCCTATCTCGTTCCATTCCTGCTCGGCGGATTTGTCTTGAGCGTCATCGGGGGCCTCCTCTCCTATCCTCTTGCGTATTTTTTGATTCTTCGCTATCGCCCCTCCGTGAACCAGACGCCCACCCAGCCGTTGCCGCCTTCCGACCAGGTGAGCTAAGATGCTCGTCGACCATGAACCATACCGAACGAACAAATGCGCCCTATGACGGATCGGCACTGATTGCCGATCCTATTCACCGCTATGTCTCGTTCACGGTTCCCTACGCCGTTCCCGATCCGCATGAACGGACGGAGAAGGACCTGATCGACTCACCCTGGATCCAGCGACTGCGCTATATTTACCAACTGCAAAGCGCCCGATGGGTCTACCCTTCGGCCGAACACACCCGATTTGTCCACTCCCTTGGCACCATGCATGTCGCCGGTCGATTTGCCCGCCACCTCTACCCGTTTCTCCAAAAATCCGTAAAAGACGTGCCTTCGGCCAACTACGTCGAAGAATTGCTGCGCGTGACCGCTCTCGTTCACGATATCGGGCATGGCCCGTTTTGCCATTTCTTCGATGACAATTACCTCCATGATTTTCATCTCTCGCATGAAAGGCTCGGACAGATCATCATCCGAGAATATCTCGGACCTCTTATCAAAAGAATTCGCCGAAGCCCGTCCGGTCCCTTTGCAAAAGGAGAAGAGCTGGACCCGAATCAGATCGCACACCTGATCCTCAAGGAAAAAGGGAAAGACAACTCCCGCCTGCCCCGCTGGATGAATTTGCTGCAACCCGTGATTTCCGGAAGCTATACCGGAGACAATCTCGATTATGTGTTGCGGGATTCATATATGTGCGGAGTCGCCGTCGGTCCCGTCGATCTGACCCGACTGATTCATTACACCCTCGTAACCGACAAAGGTTTCACCATACATAAGACCGGACTTCCGGCCTTACAAATGTTCCTGAACACTCGGATGTATCTCTATTCCAACGTGTACTACCATCGCACGACGAGAGCCATCGATATCCACTTGCGCGATATCTTCGGCGAAACCATGAAGCTGCTGTTCCCCCACGACCCACGCAAGCATATGGACCGATACCGCCTGCTGACGGACTGGTCGTTGCTGGAAGAAGTCCGCGGATGGAAGCAGACCCGCCTGAAAACTCGTCGACGACTGGGAGAAGAATGGGGACGCATTCTGGACCGCGATGTCAAATGGAAAATGGCCTATAGCACGACGCTCAAAGAAAAAGGCCAGGAGCGTGGGATGGCCTTTCCCAGCCATCAGCAATTTGCGAAACAAATCGCCGAAGAGCTACCGAAAGGATTGGAGAGATTGGAGTTCCGCGTGGATATGGCGCCGCTTGACCCTCGCCCGGATCCGAAAGATCAACGAGGGAACCCCCTCTATGTCTACGACCCAGGAACCCAACAGGTCTCACGCGAACCGTTGGAAGAATTTCTCGATCTGCTACCGACCAGACTCATCCAATTCAGAATCTATTCGCATGACCATGCCCATGATGCGGCGCTTTCACGCGCGGCTGCGACCGTCCTCAACAAGACACCATCGAGCCTTGAATCGAACTACTGATCAGGAAGCCCGTCGTGAGTTTCGGGTTTCGGGTTGCAGGCTTCTGATTTGAATTGTCGCTCCACACCCCACCCTTGGACAGGGGACAAGAAACCCGAGATCCGGAACTCGAAACTTCCAAATACCATGTGTGTGACGAACAGGCGATGCCGCAGACCCTCGTTTCTGCAAGTGCAATGGAACCATCACAATTCCAGGCGCTATGCCGAGACGTGCTCCGGTTGGCCTTCGAGCAACAGCGATTTCCGTGTTTTCATAATGTTTCGCTGTTCACGGGTCGGGAAATGTGGCCCACGCCTTCTGGTCGGGAAACGCGATTCAAATCGCTCAATGACATTCAGCGCCTCTTCTTTTTCTCCCGAACGAACCAAGAGCAGCACAAGGCGAAGATAGGCCGGAACAAGCAACAAGAGGTGGCGGACCTCTTTTGCTTCATTAATCACAAAACGATAGCCGGTCGTGGACACCACTTGATTGATCTTTTCATAACAGACCGCCTCGAGCGTATGCACACCGATCCGATCTGTCTCGGCACTGATACTCATCTCCCATTGTCCGTTCACGAGAACCCGCAGTTCTTCAACAGACAACTGAATCCAGCCCTTTTTGCCGCTCTCCCGTAGCCGCTCCACTACGCCTCTGGCTTCCAACCAACCTCCGTACAACCCGACCAAGATACCGAGGCAGGGGACCGGTCTTCGGCAGGTTCCGGTCAGGGGTGAAAATTCTTTTTTGGCGACATGCGACGGTAAAAATACCCGTCCGTTCGCAGCAGAACAGACTTCGCAACAATCGTCATCTTCCGGCACGACATATATATACATGCGTATACCGGACCGATCGAAAATATCGACAGCCAACACACGCCCGGCCATGACTTGGATTTGATAATACTGCCACACGACCACAAGACCGAGAATCGCCACCAAATACGGTGAGACCGCAGTGAACTCAAACGACTCAAACATGTGGCACACTCCTCAATAGCTTAGAAGAATACCAGCAGTCATGTTTTCCACCAAGGACTTTTACCCTTGGCGAATCGGATGGCTACGCTACTCATGCGTGATTTGATCGTCCCTATCCCGTTGACAGGCTCAGTCGACTGCCAGAACACCATATGATTCAACAGGGCTGATAGCATGTGGAATACCCCATTGAGGAACCAGTTGCAGCGCCGTACACTGTGGATATGTCGCTGTCCCGTCTGATTCGATTCGGCACGTCCACCTGGGCCTATGAGGGCTGGCAGGGCCAGATCTATCAAAAGCTCTACGCGAAAAGTCGATTTTCGCGAGAGTGTCTGGGCGAATATTGCCGATATCCGTACAACAACGAACCGCTCTTCCGCACGGTGGGGAACGACTCGACGTTCTATCGACCGCCCACCGCCGACCAACTCAGGCACTATTCGAATCAGATCACGGAAGATTTCGAGATGTGTTTCAAAGTCTGGGAAGAGATCACCATTCCTCGCTTTGCCACC
>Ga0224501_10000812_pt1 | contig 24186 bp, 30 predicted proteins | sample SF_Oct11_sed_USG_4_FD_169105 | JGI IMG/M metagenome (GOLD analysis project Ga0224501, IMG submission 169105) | Sediment microbial communities from San Francisco Bay, California, United States - SF_Oct11_sed_USGS_8_1 | ecosystem: Environmental > Aquatic > Marine > Sediment | place: USA... | reverse complement strand
CCTTCGCTCCATCGGAACTCTACTCCGTAGCGCATCGCGTAAATCTTCGGAAGTAGAGTCATAAGTGCGCTATAGCAGATATCTCCTTTGATTGACCTACCATCGAAGAATATTTTGTCGCCTACTTTATGTCCAAATGCACATTTTCCTTCTTGACTCTTCACGGTAACTTCAATTTCATACGGCATATCAATCACCACACATAGAATACCAGTGCATTTTCTGACTTTATAGTTTTGCAAACAGATATGTGTAAGTCCTCATTTTCATCAGAGGAAATCAAGAATGAGATATAGAGTTCACCGATTCGATATCAAGATGACAAGGGATCAAGCGCGCGTACTGCATGTGTTACTGGCCAGTTATATTAGCCCAACGGAATCTCGAGTGCAACTGACACCATGAAAAGTGGCCAGTCTGGTGTATGGAACATTGTTCCATAAGATTTATCTAGAATTTACTTATGGGTATGACTTGAGGAGAGAGGAGATGACCGATTGAGAAATGAAGTATTAGTGTTTATAGTGCTTATGGACGTTTTAATGGCTTTGTCCTTTAAACCTATCGTTGTACAGGCTCAGGAAGTCATGGAGGAAAAACTGCCATATTTCGCTGGTTTTCGGACAATGCCTGGTCCGGAACACATAGAGCTTGTAGAGTCTATTGGGGGCGAAATTAACTTTGTTTATCACATAATACCTGTGATAGCAGTAAATCTAACATCAGTTGCGGTTGATATTCTTCTAAACCATGCATTGGTTGAATATATAGAACAGGATTGTACAGCCTATGCACATGTAGATGAATACCCTTGGGGTGTTAATCGAATAGACGCAGATGAAGTTCACCCATACGAAAAAGGTTTTGGAGTTAAAGTTGCAGTCTTGGACACTGGAATAGATTATAATCATGTTGAATTAGAGCCTAATTACAAAGGAGGAAGAGATGTCATAAAGGGAAATGATGATCCGGTTGATGATATTGGGCATGGGACTGAAATGGCAGGTGTAATCATGGCTGCAATCAACAATGAGGCATTGGTAGGCGTTGCTCCAGAGTGTACCTTGTACGCAGTTAAGAGTCTCAAAAGCAACGAACAAGGTGAATATCGATATGCTGTGGCAGGAATACAATGGGCGATGGATAATGGAATGCAAATAATAAGTATGAGCTGGGGTGGAGATCACCAAGAGTCTCTAGAGAGAGCCTGCAAAGAAGCCTATGACTCTGGGATCTTGCTTGTAGCTTCCACTGGCAACGACGCTAGTAGCGTCGAGTATCCTGCAGCGTATGACTCTGTGATCGCGGTTTCAGCGACGGATCAAAGTAATGCGTTATATACGTCTTCAAACAGAGGACCAGAAGTAGAACTCGCAGCCCCAGGGGTGTACTTGAGGACTACTACGCGGGGTGGTGGTATTGGTTATAGAACAGGAACTTCATTGGCAGCCGCTCACGTTGCTGGTGTGGCAGCACTTATCTGGGGCAGTAACCCTAGTCTGACAAACGAACAGGTGAGGCAACGCCTACAAGATACAGCGGAGGATTTGCCAAATCTTGGGCCGAATGAGGAAGGCTATGGCTTGGTTGATGCAGAAGCTGCTGTCACCCAAGATAGAGCTGTCCTAAGCGTCACGCCATCTACGAACACGGTGACCTGCGGATGCCTGACCATTAACGTGCAACTCAAAAACGAAGCTGATTTCACTGATAGGTTTACAGTCACCACCTACTACGACACGAAAACTATTTCGACGCAATGGGTAACGGTCGCCAGTGGAGCCACAAAAACTCTAACATTCGGATGGTGTCCAACCAAAATCGGAACATTCAAAATAAAGGCGAAGGCTACCATAGGCAACTGTGAACACGACACAAGTGACAACACAAGAGAAGATGGCTACGTAGCTGTAATAGGCACGGGACCTTGTGTTGTTGGTGTTGTTGGTGGCTATTCTATTCCTGTTGACAAGCTTGCTCTACTGGCTCCCTACATCGGTTTAGCCTCAACAATCGTAGTCGCAACTGTTGCAACAGTCATCTATGTCAAGCGTGTGAAGCATAGAAAAGAGAAGTAAAGAGTGCACTTCAACCTTCCCTTTTTTTATATTTTTAACCTGCCCATGCGTGCGTACATTCACTTTCATCTTGCTGAATGCTTGATGTTGTTGAGGATTTATTTCCAGTGGTCTCTCTGTCTGGGTTTTGCGTGTTTGTTAGGTCGTCAGTTTCTTATGAGGTTCCAGTGGAAGGTTCCACTGCATGCTGGTGTTGATTGTGCAGCAGCGGTACTATAGGATTTATCGTAGGTCCTGTCGGCGGAAGGGGAAGGCTGGGCGTATGCATAAATGGATCAGGTTGTGTATGCCTATTCCAGCTCGTTTTCATGATGTTGTCGAGTCCTTCCTATTTAGGGATCTTGCAATTCACATCAAACCGGAAGGCAATTTGCTTGTAATCTCGGCTACCTTGGCCTCTGGAGAACCCTCGTGATTTTGTTTCTGCGTGCCGAAAAACCCTCGCAAAAACACCGTGCCCAAGGACACGGTACCCCAGTTTTTTACATGGATGAGCTTAGGCTTCTTTAATATCGGCGTGCCGAAGGATTTTGCGACTAGGGAGTTTCTGCGTGCCGAAACGTTTTCACCATTACTTTTGCTGCTTGGAATGTGTTGAAAAGCGTGATTACTGGGCGGATCTCTATTTACTTTTCGGGATGAAATTGTCCTAGGTATCTTCGTGGGAGCAAGAACATAATGGGAACGCGTAACTCATCTGGGGAGACCCCCACTAGGGGGGGCCTACCTGAGTTGGTTCGGCTTGAGTGGGAGTTAATTGAGAAATTACGTAAATTGGCGGATGAGGCACCTGATGATAAGCATCGTGTCCAGTATTATCTCAGCCTTTCTAGTCATAGTCGGACGCTGGCCTATTTAATCGGGCAGTGTGGTGGAGGTGAAGCTGGAGAGGATTTGGCGAAATTGTTGCAGCGGATCAGTAAGAAAGCGAAGAAGTTTGTGCGAGTAATGACCCGTGAATCGAAAGGCCTTAAGAAAACTTAAGCGGAATCCTGTTCTTTTTGCGGAGTTGCTGCTGGGGTTCAAGCCGTTTAGTTATCAGCGGCGACTTCTCTGTGACCGGTCTAAGCGTATTGTTGGCTGCTGGGGTCGTCAAAGCGGTAAAACTACAACTATAGCTGCACGGACTATTCATCTTGCTTATTCTCATCCGAACACGACGACGTTGATTATTTCCCCTTCGTTAAGGCAAAGCATGATCATGTTTGACCGAGTTTTGGAGTTTATCTATTCAAGTTCAATTTTGCCTAAAAGTGTGGTGCGTAAGACAAGGACCATAATTCGGCTTACTAACGGCAGCAAGATCGTGGCTTTGCCTTGCAGTAAACATTTGCTCAGGGGCTATACGGCAAAGTGCATAATTTGTGACGAAGCCGCCTTCATGCCTGAAGATGTTATCACTCAAATTATCTTCCCGATGATTAGCACAACAAGAGGCACAGCAATATTCCTCTCTACTCCGTGGGGGCGAGACCACTTCTTCTATCGCGCTTTCATGGACCCCGATTATAGCGTCCATAAGGTCAAAAGTTCGGAGTGTCCGCTGATCACAGATGACTTTCTTTCCGAGATGCGCAGTAACATGACTGAAGACGCTTACAAGATGGAGTATGAAGCAGAATTTGTTGAAGCCCTAAACTGTTATTTCAGCCAAGACCTTATCCGCCGTTGCGTTGAATTAGCCCAAAACTTGGAAGTAGAATATGTTTCTAATCTGGAGGGGCCCATCCATCGCGGAGAATATTATGGTGGGCTGGATCTCGGGAAGAAAGAAGATTTCAGTGTTTTAATGATCCTCAAACGTAAAGACAAGATTCTCAAACTTGTCTATTTCCATCAGTTTCCGCTTGGCACAAGCTACAGCCAAGTGATAGGTCAGGTCGTGAGGGTTAACAAGAAGTTCTGTTTCCGTAAAGTCCTTGTAGATCAAACGGGTGTCGGAGAACCGATACTTGAAGAGTTTCGGCAACAAAACCTGACAAACATTGATGGGTTGGTATTTACCGTTCGCACCAAGGAAGAACTGCTCAGTTACTTGAAGATTACGATGGAGCAGGAGCGTCTTGCACTGCCATATAATCGTGCATTGTGCGCTCAGATTAATGAGCAACAGTTTGAATATAGCAAGTCGGGGCATCTGCAGTTTAGTCATCCTGTTGGCAGCCACGATGATATGTTGTGGGCGTTGGCGTTAGCGTGTACTGCTGCGATTCAAGGAGCTGAAGGAGGTGACATCGGCGCCTTCAAGTTCGGGTGAACACATCGAGGCGCCAAGTTGGTTAGTGAGACGTTGCCTCTTGTTGGGTTGCCGTATGTAGAGGCAATAGCGGTTATATCCTGTTATAATCCTTTTTTCGAGAAAGATGGAATGCGTAAGATCATGGAGCGCTTTCCAGATCATGACATAACTGAGGCTATAGAGCATCTTCATCGGGTGAGATTCGAACCCACAGTACTATCGTCTACACACTACAACTTGGAAAAACTGAAAAATATGAAACCAATGCAGATCACGGAATGTAGAGAGATTTTGGCATCTGTTCGTAGCCCTCGCCTCAAATTCAGCAACTCCTACGCACCGTACGGGTTCGCGAACAAATATCATTCTGCCGTGGAAAAGGTATCATTAGAGAAGCTTGCCAGAATGTTAAAAGCCCTCAGCTTCCTAGCTCAAACCAAAGTCTATCTTCTATGGAAAGATCCGCGTGCGCAGGCACTTGATATTGACAAACTGCAGCTCCTTCATCTTGCTTCACTTCAGAAAACTTTCTTTTCTAAGGAGCCATGGATTATTTCATTTGATGCACGACGAAATGTAGTCTTTGGATACTTGGACGGTCTCGGAACGGACTGTGTTGAGAACTACGAGAAATATTGTTGTAATTGATACATTTCTTCGCTCTTGTTAATAGAACAATGTTTCTGAAGCTTTAAATGGTTGAATTATCTACTCGTAGTAGCGGAAAAAGAAATGACTAGGAAAACAATTTCTGGAATAGTGCTAACACTGCTGTTAGTAGGTATGGTCACGTTGACGTTTAACGTTCAACCGGTTGAGGCAAGTGAAACCATTTATATTCGGGCTGATGGAAGCGTTGAGGGTACAACACACATTTCGAGTGTCGACAACATTACCTACACTTTTACTGACAACATTTATGACGAGATAGTTGTGGAGAGGAATAACATTGTAATTGACGGAGCAGGTTACACCCTTCAGGGAACGGGAGCTTGGGACTCCAAAGGAATAAGCCTGTCAGGCAGAAGCAACGTAACAATCAAGAATACGGAAATCAAATCGTTCTGGCATGGCATCCTGTTCGATTCATCTTCAAACAACACTGTTTCTGGAAACAGCATAACAAACAATGACGATGGCATTCGGCTCTCTAATTCTTCAGACAACACTATTTCTGGGAACAACATAACAGCAAACGAGTGGGATGGTATCTGGCTCGCTCATTCTGCAAATTATAACACCATATGTGGAAACAGCATAACAAACAATGACGATGGCATCTGTGTCCCTTTTGGTGTACCTCCGTCTCCGTCTTCAAACAACATCATAACGGGAAACAGCGTAACAAACAATAGCATGGGTTTCCAACTTTATCAGTTTTCAAACAACACTATTTCTGGGAACAACATAACAAACAACGAACATGGTATCTGGCTCACTCATTCTGCAAATTATAACACCATATGTGGAAACAGCATAACAAACAATGACGATGGCATCAGGGTCTATTGGTCTTCAGATTATAACATGATTTCTGGAAACAGCATAACAAACAATGACGATGGCATTCGGCTCTCTAATTCTTCAGACAACACTATTTCTGGGAACAACATAACAGCAAACGAGTGGGATGGCATTCGGCTCTCTAATTCTTCAGACAACACTATTTCTGGGAACAACATAACAAACAACGAACATGGTATCTGGCTCACTGTTTCTTCAAACTATAACAGCGTTTCTGGAAACAAAATAACTAACAACTGGGGTGGCATCCGGCTCTACGATTCTTCAGACAACAAATTTCACCATAATGACTTCGTTGACAACACCCAGCAGATTTACAATTATGAAAATGCCTCAACAAATGTTTGGGATGATGGGTATCCTTCGGGTGGGAACTACTGGAGTGACTACGGTGGTTCAGACTCTTATAGTGGGCCATATCAGAATCTAACTGGTAGTGATGGGATAGGCGACACAGCACACGTCATTGATGAGAATAATCAGGACAACTATCCACTAATGAATCCTTATGTTCCATTGTTTTGTGACCTCAATGATGACGGAAAAGTGGACATATCTGACGTGTTGGCGGCAGCAATGGCTTTTGGCTCACATCCAGGGCATCCCAGATGGAATCCGGCCGCCGACCTAAACGGAGACAGTCAAGTGCGAGTGGACGACATCTTGACGATCGCTCTCAACTTCGGGAAAACACGGTAACGCCAAAGACGCAAAGAAGCAGTGACCCCTCTACTTCTTCTTTTTTGATTTGCGTGCGCGCATCCCGATGAAACCAGCTATCAATGATTGCTTATATCGCGTGCTATTTCGTCCTGAATACTTCTGACAGGAAGGTTTCTATTGGTCCTCCGCCTTCTTTCATGTATTGGTTGAAGAGTTTTCGCATTTCGATTTTTTTGCCTAAGGTTTCGCCGGCGAGTTTTGCCAGTAGCCATGTGGGCACTAGCTCGACGTGGTATTTCTTCGCTAAAGCGTAGGTGTCTTTTTTGAAGTAGGGGCTTATGAAGATGGGAAACACGTTTTGCTTGACCACGTGAACCCGTAGGGTCTGGTTGCCTTCTCGTAATTCGATTTCTTCTCCAAACTCTCTGCTAGTTCTCAACTTGAACAGGAACTCTCTAACATGTTCCGGTATAGCTCCGTCCTTGTAGAATTTGCATTCAATCGGGTAGTAGTGGCTTCATAACAACTGCTTGCTATAGTAAAAGTCGACCTGCAGCACCCGGTCAATTTGCCATGCATTGCTTAATTTTACGTCATAGTGTGCCTTTTTTCCCTGAGATCCTGCGCCAGAACGTGACCTGTATCTTCATCTTATGTAGCGCAAGATCAACCGCCCTTTGCGCAAAGCTTTCGTGAAAGACGCCGATGGTCCGTACCATCAGTTTCTTTTGACTTACTCTTCTCTTCCAAAACCTAGTTTGCCGTTCAATGTCTCTCTCGCTTAGTTGCTTCAGTTTGTAGGTAAATGCGTGCGCATTAGGAATTAAGGCGGTACATCCGTCAGGTGTGTTAGCGAGAATCTTTTGAAATCTCCTTCTCCAATGGGAATAATGAAACTCTGTATGTCCTCAAGAAAATCTTTCCATACAGTTCTCATCTGAGTTAAGTGGCGATGGTACTCTGTATAGTCTTTGTGAAAAGAGATGGCGATTCCATTCATGCCTAATCCTTCTCCGAGACAGGATAATATTGTCTCTGGATGGGTTGTCGCATATTTTTTGGCTTTCATCATTGCCTCTGGTGAAAACGCATCAGAACGCAGTTTTACAAGGGTTATTGTCATCAGTTCAAACCCCATCTTCCTGAAATTTGGAGTAATTGTGTAATCTTTAATCATTCCGTTCTCTTCAAGTCTGTGCCGAACTCGGGTAATGGTTGGCTGAGAAACTTCAAGCACCTTCGCAAGTTCTCTGTCACTTCTTTTCGAATTTTTAAGGAGCTCTCGCAACAATTGTTCAGGTAATTCTCTTCGCATGAACTACAATTATGAAACATTCCTTATTAAAGGATTTGCAGATCTGATACACAGTCCTGCTGGGTGACGTTCAGAGTGGCATATCTTTCTTTTCAAATCATACAAATGCTCTTACATTTCTGTAGACGGAGACATAGGGGCATAGCCTCCCATTTGCAGGAAGGAAGAATTCCGTTCCTTCCTTCTACATGAAGAGTGGTTCCCAGCATTTTTTTGGTATCATTGATAAACGTTAGTCTGTGCATTAATCAGAAGAGCATCCGTTGATTGTATCATTCAAGTCAAGGGACGTTCCGTTTTTCGACATATTCATTAAGTGGAAAATTGCCTTTTAAGAGTTCTAGAACATAGTTCTATACGTGGAGTAAATGGTGCATGTGATAGATAGTTGTCCAACATTTGGTTGGAGTTTCGACGGAGAACATCCAATGTGCACAGTTTGCAAAAGTGCGCCGAAATGCTTCAACTTATCGCGGCAAGACAAGATGAAACGAAAGATGGGGTACACGCCAAAAATCCCTTATGCGCAACACAAAAAGCCCCCGCAGGTTTACGTTTCACGTCCGACTATTCAAGATGATAGATGGATTCAGATCACCCTGAAATTCGACTTAGAATGGCTACGGAAACATATCGAATCTGAAGACGAAGCAGAAAACTGAAAGTTTCTGCATGTATGCCCATCATTCTTCGCATGTTGACATTTTTTATACCCACTTCATCCATTCCACTGTTAAGTGATAGAATAATGGATCTTTCATCAGTGAATGCAGTCTCAGGAACAGTTGCAGCTATGGGTATGATAGTAGATGTTTCATTGCTGTTCTAGAGCTTCGTAATATCACTAGAGCGAGGCAGACAGCCCTTGTCATTAGACGTCCCGTGTTTTTATTCTTGGAATCGCCGCCTTACTCTGAAAATGTGCACGTGTTTCGTGTGTGTTCAGCAAGCTTTTATTTGCGGCTCTCTATTTTGGAGCCCTAAATGATGTGGCGTGTAAGCGGATGGAAAAACCTGTTTGGATGATCAGTGTTACACATATGTTTATTGAAATCTATCTTCTTGTACAGGTTGCCCTCATACCGGTCATAATTCAAGAATTTGAGCTGAGTCTCGTCGAGGCGTCTCTTATCGCTACGGTTCCGAGCTTGGTTGCGCTTCTAATGAATGTTCCTTCAGGATTTCTAGCAGATCGTCTCAGTACGAATCATTTGTTGTTCGTAAGCATGTTGACCGAGGGGTGTTCGGCACTTTTGATTAGTCAAACAAACAATTTTTGGGCGTTCGTGCTCGGCGTGTCCTTGCTCAAAGTTGCTTCACCTATTTACCATATTCCAGGGCTGAGTCAAATAAGCAGGTTTGTAAAGCTCGAACGTATAGGAAGGTCAATCGGTTTCCATAATGCCCTAGGAAACATAGGCTCAGCTTCAGGTATTTTGAGCTTGGCATTGTTTCTATCAACGGTAGGATGGAGGTGGGTTTACCTCTTTTGGGCATTTCCTATTCTCATTTGGGGATTTGTACTTCTCATGTCTTCAAGGCTCAAGACCAAAAGAATCGAGAGAAGCGAGATCCAAGAGAAAAGCCCACGAAGAAGACTGTCGTACATTTTCTCCGCTTCATTGTTAGTTTTCCTTGCTGCTATAGGCTTTAGAGAAGTGGGATCCACCAGTGCCTACACATTTATGACTACATATTTTGTCAGTGTTCGAGGAATTTTCGAGTCGACTGCTATGTTGATTTTTGGACTTGGACCGTTTGTCGGAATCATAGGCTCCATAGGTAGTGGTTACTTCACAGAGCATGTCGGTGCAAAGAAAGCGCTAAGTGTGGCGATATTGGGGTGCATGATTTCGCTTTTCCTGTTATCTTTGATGACGCATACTTCTCTTCTCGCCTTTCTCTACGTTGTTTATGCACTTTTCGCTAGTTCGCTGTGGTCCCCTATGAACACGATAGTTGCCGCCATTACGCCTGAATCGAAAAGAGGACTAAGCTACAGCGTGTACTTCTTTGCTGAGGGATTAACCGCTTCTGTAACACCAACGATTGCAGCTGGAGTCATCGCAGTTTCTAATGTGTGGTCTGTTTTTCCATTTAGCATAGCCTTCATGGCGCTAGGATTGATTACCCTTCAGTTCCTTCCTACACGAGCAGACAAATCTTTCTAGCTGAGTGCTTTTTCTTCGGTTGTTTCTTACATAAATAACTCACAATAGGCTTTTTGTGAAAGCGATTATGAAATCCACATGTAGAACTAGAAATCCTTTTTCCATCTTGCCCTTCTCAGCTAATTTGATGCTAGTTACATCATGTCCCATATACTTGTAACCTATCGAGTAACTGGTGTTTGTTGAGAGATAAGAATAATAACCTTGAGAGTCCGCTGTGGGCTTATGAAAGAAGATGATTTCAGAGTCTTTGCTGACTACTATGATCAAATATACTTGGAACGAAAAAATTATGAAATAGAAACAAAGACTGTAAAAGCCATCATCAGAGAGCTAGAGAGCAAAAGAGCAAGGACTTTGCTGGATGTCGGTTGTGGGACCGCAGAGCATCTGAAGTATCTTTCTGCAGATTTCCAGTGCACCGGCGTAGATATAAACAAAAAGATGATTGAAGCCGCTAGAAGCAAGGTTCCAGAAGCTGCATTCCAAGTTGCCAACATGATTGATCTTAGATTGAAAAACAAGTTTGACGTCATTATCTGTTTGTTTAGTTCCATTGGTTATGTTCGAACTTTCAGTAATCTAGTGAAGACGCTTGGTAACTTCCATGCACATCTCAATAACGAAGGATTAGTGATAGTAGAACCATGGGTGTTCAGAAAAGACTTCAAGAAAGGGCACATATCCCTTGATACCTATGAAAATGACCAGGCAAAACTTGTTAGGATGGCAACCAGCAAAATTTCAGGATCGAAATGGTTGGTTTTTATGCATTATCTGGTTGGAAAAAATGGGGAGATAAAATACGCTAGAGAGGTTCATAGAATGCTAGCCTTGGACTACCCAGATTATGTCCAGGCCTTGCAATCAGCTGGATTCAAAGACGTAAAATATTTGACTGAAGATCTATGGGATGGCTGTAGAGGCTTATTTGTCGCCAGACGATGATTTCGCTTTTTTGGTGACTTGTAGATCCGTCTTTTAGAAGAAGTTGCTTTCAAGATCGTTTTACGAGGTTGATGGCAAAAGCTCCTGAAAGGATGATGATAGACGCTAGTTTGAAGATTGTTTGGATGTTGAGGATTGTGGAGAGGGCTCCTGCAGCTACTGCTCCGAAGGCTCCTCCGATGTTAAACATTGTGGATAGGTAGGCTGTGGCGATGTTGCCTGCTAAAGGGGCGTAGTCTCCAAGCATGGACCATTCTGTTACGGCTCGCATGCCGTGGGCTATTCCGTATATTATCATGGCGACGGCTAGGAGTTGGATGTTGCTTGTTTCCGAAATGGTTAGGAATGTTATAGTTAGGAGTGTGAAGGCGATGATGATGGGGAGTTTGTATCCAGCTTTGTCCGTTAGTTTCCCGGACGGGATGCGGGATAGCATGTTTGTGATGCCTTTGATGCCGAAGAGGAAGGCGACGAGGGACGCGATGACGGATTGCGGTAGCGGCAGAATATTTTCGGCGTGTATGGCGAAGAGGGTGAGGAAAAAGGCGTTTGTGAAGGAGAAGGTTAAGCGGAGATATGCTAGGATCAGCATGTTTCGTGAAGAAGTCAGGGCTTTTAGTGATCCTAGAAGGTTTAGGCTTGGTTTCTTATGGCTGATTGAGCTGAGGTCTTTGTCACGCTTGATCAGAAGGAGGGGTGCTAAACCTATGAGGGGGATGATTGACGCTATTTGGAAAAGCTGGGGGTAGTCTACGTAGTTTATGAGGAACGTGCAGAGGAAGGGTCCGAAGGTGGTGGCTACTCCGAAGGAGGTGAGAAATGCTCCCATGGTGGTTCCTCTTTTGCTTGGTGGCGCGAGGTCTTGTGCAATTGCGAGGGCGGTGGGGGCGAAGGCTGCTAGGCTAACGGCGTGGAAGATTCTTATGGGGTAAAACCATGTTGCGTCTGGGACAATTGAGTAGAGGAGAAGGCTCGCGGTTTGGCCGATGGTGACGGCTGGAAGAATGGGCCATCTTCCGATACGTTCAGCGAGTACACCAAGGGGGATTTTGGCTGCTATGGTTGTGAACGAGAGGAGGCTGATTATTACTCCCAGTTCAAAAGTTGTGGCGCCCTTTTCTGTGATGTACAGGGGCAATATGGGTTGTGTTGTTTGGGTGGCAAGGAAGAGGGTTATGGATGTGGCTGTCAGAAGGTAGAATTCTTTTGGCAGTTTGGTTGTGGTAGCGATTGTTGTTTGGTCTCCTCTTTAGCTTGGTTACTTTGTTATTGCCATCTTGGATTTTGGTTTTTCGTGTTTGCCAGGTCTTCTTTGTGTTGATCTTGGGGGGAGTATATAAGGTGCCCTGAGAATATGTACTGTGGAAATGGTTGCATTGATTTTCGGAGTTGTGGTTGCTAGTGCCTGATGAGACGAGTGCTGCAGAGCTTGTGAAAAAGGCTGAGGTAATTTCAGCGGTTAGGGATTATAAAAGTACAAGAACTCGACGGAAGGAGAAGAGCGTAGATTTTACGGTTTCGCCTTCGGGATCCGATGATAAGATTTTGATACGGGTGATAACTGAACCCAAATCACGATCAGGATATGTTGGTGTGGATACAGTTAGGGAGATGAGTACGTTCTTGGAGAAACGGAAGTATGACAAGGGCATTCTTGTTGGGCAGCGGTTTACGCAGGCGGCGAAGAGGGAGATGAAACATGACGGGATCGAGCCGGTTTCGGAGCGAATTTCGCCCAATTTCAAATTAGAACGGCTTTATTTGGTGACCAATAGTTACGTGGAGAACCTGTGTAGGGCGAAATGTGGTGCGGTTCCTGTTAAGGAATCTGATTGCAAAGGGTATGTTGATGGGCGTTATGTTTGTGATGTTAGGCTGGTCAGTAATAACGCGGGGTTTCATTTTGAGCGTGGCTGGGTAGATTTTTTGGAGCGGGATCTAGCGAAGCTTTTGGCGATTGAGAAAACCTTGTAGTTAGAGTCTTCTCAGGGTGAGTAACGACCAGAAAATAGCGTTTCCACTTCTCTTCGTGTTGATCACGTCTAGGAAATTCTTGATTTTTCACTACCACCAGGAATAGGATTATTAATCTCAAAGGCCTGATTATGTGAACACCATTTGGAATTCTGTTACTCCGAAAAAACCATGAAGACGATTGATCGTTTTTCAATCCAGCTGTTTCCCGGCTGGCTTATATACGTAAGACCCGCTTTACAGAGCGAAATGAGGCGTTGGAAATCTTTATTTTTGAATTGTGTTTACTCATGTGTGGCGGGGGTTTCCAAGCCTGGTCTAAGGAGCGAGGCTTAGGACCTCGTGGCGAAGGCCTTCGTGGGTTCAAATCCCACCCCCCGCACCACGCACAAACCCCACGCAAATTTTAGAGGTTTTGTTACATTTGAGGAGCCAAGGGTACAGTGAGAGTACTCTGAGGGCTATGGGTAGGAAGCTTAGGGTTCTGGCTAGGAGGGTAACTCTAGGGGATCCTGAGAAGGTTAAGCAGTTTATAGCAGAGCAGCCCTGGAGTACAGGTCATAAAGGAAATCTAGTAAATGCCTACAGCCACTATGCTGAACTTCATGGGATCCCTTTTGTTAAGCCCTTCTATGAGAGAGTAGATAAGATCCAGAGAGTTCCGAGAACTGAGGATATCAACAAGATTATAGCTGAATGTAGCCCTAAGTATGCTCTCTGTTTCTCCATCATTAGGGATACTGGGATCCGGCCGATAGAGGCTTCATGGCTGAAAGTGACGGATGTAGATAGGGAGAATAGGATTCTCTATCCCAGAACTGCTAAGAGGGGAGCAGCCAGAGTTTTGAAACTGAAACCCTCTACGGTAGAAATGCTGAAGGTGTACATCGCTGAGAGGGGTCTGGGAGAACAGGATTTGCTGTTTCCTTCTCTGAGAGGTTTAAAGGATAATTGGATGAGGGTTAAGAAGAGGGTAGCTGAGAAACTGGAGGAGCCAGGCCTCAAAACCATCAAACTCTATGATCTGAGACATCATTTTGCCACTACGATCTACCGGCAAACTAAGGATATTGTTCATGTACAGAGGCTGCTGGGCCATAAGAACATACAGAACACTCTACGCTACATAGGACTCCTGAATTTGGATAGAGATGATGAATGGATCTGTAAAGCTGCTGAAACTGTGGAAGAGGCCCAGAGGCTCATCGAGGCTGGCTTCCAGTACGTCACAGAGATGGAAGGGCTCAAACTCTTCAGAAAGAGAAGGAGATCTATGATAAAGCCGGTCTAAGAGTGCTCTCCTAACCTTCCTTTTTTGTCTTACAACCATTCTGTTCTAAACTGTAGGATTAAATATTGGTCAAATCTTGTATTACGTGGAGTGGAGGATATGCGCTCACACCACGCATTCGTTCTCGCGATCGCACTGATGTTTTTTTCATCGTTTCTCTCGTTGTATACTGTGAGGGCTCACGCCATTGCTGATCGACATATAATGGAATATCGTAACAACATCGTATGGACATCAAGTCCTGCTGGATCCTTATTTCCATGCCCCAGAGAACATTGGGATCAGAGGATCCCCAAAACGGACTTTCTAGTTAAGGCAAGTGAAGTTGACTTGTTCATCTATAGATACCTGATCAAAACATGGGGGCTGGCTGGATTATCGATACTAGTCTGGGTCGGCACAGGGTTGTTTATGCTTAAATCCATTACACGAAAATCAGGCCTGAACGTTCTCTCCTGAATCCCCCTTTTTTGTCTTACAGCCATGCTGTTCTAAACTGTAGGATTAAATAACAGGCTGTTTGTTAGCTTTTATGGGGTAGTGAATTTGGGTAAGTTGGGATTTGTTCTTTCAGTGATCATAATTAGCGTAATAGTCACATCTTTAATGGTGAATATCCACTTGTATAAGGTATCCAGCCAGTTAACACAGTTGATTTCACCTCTGAGAACCAATATAGATGAAATCAATTCTAACCCTTCTGCATGGGTGAATAGAACGGTTGTGGTTGAAGGTAAACTTATGGGACCACTGATTCTTGGTGACTTTTTCATGTTGTTCAGACCTAATGCAACTCACATGTCAGAGAAGGCTTTCATTCTTGTATGGTGGAGTCATAGTGATGAATATGCATTTGAAAAGGTCATTGTAGTTGGGGTGATCCAAGAAGCACTCAATTATCAGCAATCAATCTATCATTACATAAGAGCCGAAGAAATTGTCACAGCATAAGAGACCTATAGCAGAATAAAGATTGCCTCTATGAAGGGGCTGGCCTGAAAGTCCTAACTCAGCTCGTGTCTTTAGTATAAACAGTGAGAGCAGATGAACAACATTTTATTTAACTTTCTATCCACTGAGCAAGGGAAGACTAAATGACTCATCATTGGGGATACATGGCTGCTATTGGGTCGGCAGTCCTGTTTGGCATGAGTTCTGCCCTGAACAAGATTGCATTAGAGAATGTTCATCCCCTCATTGTTGCTGGAATGATTTATTTCCTAGGGGGGATCCTACTGTTTGGAATCCATCTGTCTCCCCTTCATAGCAGGATAATCTATCTGTTTGAAACTCCTACAGAAACTGAAAGCAAGATAACCCAAAAAGACTACAGAATCCTTGTTTTCGTCATTATCTGCGGTTCAGTTATTGCACCTCTCATGCTTCTGTATGGACTCAATGAAACCACTGCTATCAATGCCTCTCTGCTTCTGAATACAGAATCACTGTTCACTGTTCTGATTGCATTCATCTTTCTGAAGGAACATGGAACAACCAAGGACTATTTCGCAATTCTCCTGTTACTTGTTAGTGTTCTATTTTTAACCACAAATGGCGAATTTCAAAAACTTACCTTAACTGAAGAGATCACTGGTAACGTGCTTATAATAGCGGCCTGTCTATTCTGGGGAATTGACAACAATCTCAGCAAATTTCTGAGCAAAAAGAGAGACATAGTAAAAGTGAGTGGAGTGAAATGCTTCATTGGAGGTGCAGTCCTACTGGCGATCTCCCTCATTCTAGGAGTCAATTTCCATATCCCAACAGTTTCAATACCCTACCTTGCATCAGTAGGAGCCTTCAGCATAGCCTTCTCAATTCTACTCTTCTTGGTTGCCTTACGAGAGATAGGTTCAATGAGAACTGGAGTAGTTTTTTCCACATCCTCTCTTTTCGGCGCAGTATTTGCCTTTTTCATACTGAGAGAAGCCTTGACTATTGTTCAAATGCTGGCTATGCTAGCCATGCTGATAGGAGTCTACATCTTGTATAAGAAGTGATTCCAGGAGATCTATGAACAGGCTGACCTGAAAAGGCCTCTAAGTATTCTCTTCTGCTTTCAGTTAGGAAGAGAAGCTAAGGATCACACTCTTTTTTACCATTCTCCCTCTTTTTCTAGAATAGAATGAAAGCGCGCGCTGCGAGTTACAATGCTACGTACTGGCTGTTGATTTGGACCTTTTCGATAAGTTTAGAGACCTACTTTCTTGCCATAATCGGCAGTGTCTTTGGCACCCTAATTATAGAGGAAATTAGCAAAAGAACCGTCTAGTAAAAAAGAGGTTGAAGTTTCATAATACTATGGCCCTGGGAGATTTCTTAACCTAATCTTTTTTCTTTATCCCTCTAACAGACACACCTGATGCGTGCGCGAAAACAACAGATCTCCAGTTCTGGATCAGAATCTCCTAAGAAATAGAGAGAGGACAAGATTCAGAATACTGGTTATGAGGATTGTGCGTGCGCGAATAGACATTAGTCCCTTTTCTTTGATTTCGGTATTCCTATCCATTTTGGTGTTCTATTCATGTATTCTCTATAGGCGGTTCCGTACTTTTCAAGACACCATCGTTCTTCGGACATCACTAAGGTGTTATAAGCTGCTATCATTGCCAGTGTAAAGAGTAGAAAAAGCCATGACGCACAGGTCACGCTTATGCCGATGAACGCCAAGAAGGCACCAAAGAGCTGAGGATTTCTTGAAATGCGATAGACGCCTTTAGTGACTGACTTATCGATGGAAGTGGTTCTGAAATTCATCTCTGCCATGATATTGAAGATCATGCCTAGCAAATAGATAGAGACTCCAACGTAAAACCAGGCTGTGCCGAGTTTCAATGGTAAGAAGATACTATAGATGACCGAAGCAGCAAGGGCTACAATGAAGATATTATGAAGTTTCTTCTCTTGTTCATCAAATGAAGTCTGTTCATCAGAATCCTTCGGGTTCTTATTGGTGATGAACACTCTAGAAATCAATGGAGGCAGCCCAGTGCAAAATACGAAGAAAGAAAGGATAAGAATCCAAGCGTTATACACACCTAACTCAAATTCTGGTATAAGCAACATCATTCTGCTCGCCTAGTCCATACTTTTGCTCTTTTGATATGTCTGTCGCAACTTCCAGAAAAAACCAGATCTATGGGGGAGATAGGAGAGCTCCTCGATATGTAAGGGTCGCCATAACGGTATTGGGAGTATTATCCACAACAAACAGGGGTAGATACAACAGATGGTTAAGGAAGTACGGCCTAAACTCACTATTACTGAGTTAAGGCTAATTTTGAAGGGCCTATCAGAAGCTGGCTACGATACGGCCCTAGCAGAATCTCCGGAGTACAGAATCTACCAGAGGATCTCGGCTCTAATTAAAGGCCAGCACAAGAAACGAGGGAGAATCTGGGAGATCCCAAAATGACACCCAAGAAGGAATCCATTAAAGAAGACCGAGTACGACTGAAAGGAGTGCTTTCAGCAGTACTGAGAGTTCAAACCCCATCCCCGCACTCTGTGAATGAATCGCGCGCGCGATGATAAGTATTATTAGTTGAATGCGACTAATTAGTGGACAAGCATTGCCAAGGATGAACCCATTCTGACTGAGCCAAAAGCGACTACGAACTGGTTTGCTAGGCGTGTAGAGGCAGAGGCGAAGAAGGACACTATGTCATATTCCGAGCGTGTCGGAAACGTAGTAGCAGTTGCGGTCATCATCTTGGTTACCTTGTACTTCGTTGCGCATCAGATGGGGTCAACAGGGTTTTTCACTTCAAAATTTGGCTCCGCAGAGATGGTCTTGTTTTATGCCGCATTACTGTACGGTTTGATTCCAACTGGCGTACGGGTTCTTGTTGGTCGCAAGAACCTTGCCCGCCTTTTCGATGTGTTCGGGTCTGTTCTGGCCACCATCACACTTGTTTGGCTCTACGTAATTTTCCCATTTGACTTCGCCTATTTCGCGGATGTGTTGCCAAGTTTCCTCAGGTTTCTGTTGCAGTGGATTTCCAACGACATCGCCAGAGTGCTCATGGTAATAGGAATCATTGTGGCACCTATCATGGCGGTTTACACTGCAGTGTTCTACGTGTTTGTTCACAAAGAACTCGCGAAGCCAGCTCTGAAACCCACATAGCGCATGCGATACTATGACAAGCGCTACGCCAAAACCCATGTTTTCTAATTCGTCAACCCTATGAGTTTATTGATGAAAACATGCGCATCTAAGAGTGCTCTCCTAAATCCCCCTTTTGCTCGTTGTTCCCCCTTTTGGCAAAATCCATAGAATGAAATCGTGCAGCAACCCTCCTTCTGGAGGAGGCGCATGCAGTATGATTATTAGTCTAGATTAATTCCGCAATTCGCGCGCGCATTCTTTTTCTATCTTAAATGCCTAATATAATTTAGTCGAAAGAAAGAAGATTACGAAAAATGACAGAAGTAATTGAGCTTCTTCTAACGAGAAAGGTGTTATTGGCAATCCTTATAATAGCTATTTGTTTGTTCATAAGTCTTTATTTTTCACCATATCTGGATTTTGTAGGTTTTCTAATATTTTTACCAATCTATACTCTTGGGTACTACTTAGTTGCTCACACTTTCTTGGGACGTAACTGGGGTTTATCTGTGCTAGTAGCTCTAGGTTCTCTTGTGTTAACAGCATTTTATTGGTATTTAGTTTATCGTCTATTTTCCTTGATTTACCGAAATTTAAAGAAACTTAGAAAGTGAAAGCGAATGGAGGAGAAATTGATATGTGCTTGGCTCTTGGGAAAGGCGCAGACTGTTGAGAAAGCCAAACGTCTGGCGGAAAAATATCGGAATTGCCCCTATGTAAACTTCATTGCGACCAGGGAAGAACAGCTCTTTATCACCTTCTTTCTTCCAGAAGGACAAAGATGGTGGGTTGAAACGATAAGAGAGAAACCATCAGAAACAATTGGATTGGAGACAGCTGAAGTCATAATTATGAATGAGACTCACTATCCAGAGAAGCTGAGGATGCGTCTTCCGAGGAAGCCACAAGACGTCTCTCCATGTGGATCGAAGTGTGAAAATTGCCTTTTATATCTAAAGTGCTCTGGTTGCCCAGCTACAATCTTCTTCAGGGAGAGCAAAACCTGACAACCAATAAGAACTGAAAGAATTGAATCTGTTACTGAGATGGATGGAGTTAAACTCTTCAGAAAAAGAAAGCAGATCCCTATGGTTCCTTTCTAGAGAACAGACGATATAGCAGCCAGCAGATCAGCACCAGACATCCAATGAGCGCACTCAGAAACACTCCGCCTTCTACCCCCAGAAAGAATACATCGGAGTGCGTTGGATAGCCCGCCGTAAGCAGTCGGTGAGCAAACAAAATGCTAGCAACCATTAGAGCAATGATCACAAAAACGTGAAGAACCCTCTTTCCCATGATTCCCTCCCATCCAGTATCCCAGTTGTCCAGAAGCAAATATTAAGATTCTCATGAGATGGATGGGCTTAGACTTTTCCGAAAGAGAAAATAGAGTGTGCATAGAGCTCGTTTGGAACATATTTCATATGCTGTAATATGTCGGTGTATGGAAACGTTTATGTTTAGGGGTGTGCCTATGATAGAGATATATGTCCGATTGAGGACATATTGTATATGGGTTCAACTGTCCAACAGTTGAGCAAAAACACAAAAGGGGAATCTGCCCTGAAAGATGTATTTACCACAAACTGGTACATATACAAAATATATCAGCCTTCTTCTAAACCAGCCCAAGTGCACCACACTAGACGACACACTGATCAGCCATACACGAGGCATGGAGAAGAATAGCTAGGAAGGTGCACGAAAATGTCTTTCCTTAGAAGACAGGATTTCCAGACCGGAGTTATAGTTTCCATTGTAATAATTCTACTTCTCACGCATTATCTCACTGATTTTGGTGGCTTACGTCAATTCATGGATGAAACCACATATACTAGCTTTCACATGGTCTGTGGTCTGATTCTTTCCTACACTATATTCATTGCAGAAGCTACCAAAAAGGAAGAAAAGAAAGAGACTTCTCTAATCATCTCAGAAGAAAACTCCTAAAACTGAAAGGACATTGAGATGGCTGATACAAATATTTTCAGCAAGAGAAAGTAGTGAATAGACGCTAAACCCTATTACATATAATGATAACACTGCAATAGTTAGAAAGAGGTGGAATGAAATGACAACTCTGAACGAGAAAAAGGAAGAAGGTGAAGAAGCAGAGGAATCAGGTTTGTCTACGTTAATAGGGGTGGAAAAGGAACTGGGGTTTCTCATTCTGGGAATAGTGTTTGGAGCAGCATTAGGTATATTAGGAAATCTATGGGTGGCCTTTCTCTTTGAATTGATTAGAAATCTCATTCCAATCGAGTCATGGTTTATTGTCTCATTGCTGGGATTGATAATCACAACAATACTATCGCTGCTCATTCTGAAAAAGTCGTTCGAAAGCGCAGTCAAATACATTGCAGGAGAAAAGGAACAGGCTAAAGTCACAAAGAGACAGGAATAGAATCTGACTTTGAATATGTAACTGAAGTGGATGGATTCAAGTTCTTCCGAAAGAGAAGGTAAAGAGATCTATGATAAAGCCAGTCTGAAGGTGCTCTCCTAAATCCCACTTTTCATTCATTTATTGCTTAACAGACAGCTTATCTCCAAAGATTGAGCGAAGTATATTCTCGTAGTCTTCTAATGTCACATCCTTTTTCTCTGGAATCAGACCTTCGACCGTCCACTCATGTTTTATGTAGAAACGCGACCCTTCATACTTCTTTCTGCTTGTTATGATGGTAAGTTTAGGCGTTCCGGCCCAGGTCTTTTTGAGCTCAATTTCTCCGATTTCGGCGTTAGGTATAACAAACTTAATCTTACTATTCTTCACAAACCTTTCCAGATCCGCACCATAATCTTGACCGAACACCGCACCCTTTGGAAATTCCACTATACTTACTCTATCTGACGCAAGTAACAAGCCCTCATATTTATATCCTCCAAAAGCTGATTTGCCTACTTTAAGGATGCCTAACCCTCCCTCACTCATTATGGTTTTCGCTCCCTCAACTCCACATCAACCTTACAATCCGTACGCTATTTATTACTTTTGCAAACTAACTGAGAACAAGAGATTGCCATGCTGTGCCAAAAGCTTGGTTACGAACGTAATAGCGCTAGAAACTGTTATCTCCCACATAGCTCCCTCCTTTTTCTGGTTCAATGGAGGGTTGCGCGCGCTGTCTGCCCGGTTGGCTTATAATCTTCTCTGGCTGGAGAGAAGACGTCAATTGCTATGGTATCCGTAGTTATTGTCGCTCCATACATCGTGTTTGAAGGGATTCAATAGCTCTCTCCTTTTTCACCTGATAGGTCTTATCCCCTATAAACAGCTGCATCTCGCCTTCCAAAACAATTCCTACTTGATCGCTCTTATGCGAGTGTGCAGGTACTTTACTGCCCATCTTCATCTCGAAATGCACCAACATTATGCTATCATTATGGGCTAATGTTCTCCGAAAGATTCCCTTCAACATCTCTACTGGGACTACTTCACTAATGCAAACCTTCATCAATCATTCCTCTGTGTCGTTAGCTTATTCTGTTTTTAGGATTTGTGGAAAAAGAAACTGGGATGTCGGTATTGACGTCACCTGAGGAAATTCTTGCCACTCTTTAAACGATACGTGCATTCAACGAAAATTGAACGCATGTGCATGTATGTTTCTAAAGGCGCGCGCCTGTGAAGCCAAAAGATTTTTAAAAGCGGAGTGTCAATCGTGAGAGGGCTTGTATGTTTGAGGAATTGACCCAAACATCTGATAGATATAAAGTATTTACTTCTGATGCACTGAAAACTGTTGCCCTTGTTGAAGCATCTCTTCTGAAAGGCGCTAGAAAATACCTTAACGATAACCAGTATCTTGAAGTAGTGGTTCCACACGTTGTATCCGCCTCTGGTAGCTGTGAGATAATAGAAACCTTGCTAGAGTTACAATACTTCGAAAGACAAGCGTTCCTGACCCAAACTGCTCAATTATATCTGGAAGCTCTAGTACCCTTTCTGGGCGGAAAGGTGTACACGTTCGGTCCCAGCTTTAGAGCAGAGCCTAGAGTTGACAGTAGACATCTAGTTGAATTCTCTCTCTTAGAACTTGAGTTTGAAGGGAACTTCCAAAAACTACTAACCGTCACAGAAGAACTCTTCATGAGTATGATAAAGGAAGTGCTCTCTCTTCTGAGCGACAGTGAACATCTCAAGAAACTTAACACTCCATTCAAACGTTTTTCCTATGAAGACGCTATTAATACATTGGATTTAGAATGGGGTAACGACATCTACTCCACCGATGAACAAGAACTTCTAAAAACGAATAATAATCAACCATACTTCATCACGCACTTTCCCAAGGAACTAAAGTACTTCAACATGCGAGAGAACGACGATGATCCCCGCGTCGTGAACAGTGCAGACTTCATAGTTCCCTATGGTGGCGAGTGTGTCGGAGCTGCCGAGAGGGAACATAATCCAAACATTCTGCTAAAACGTCTAAACGAGTCCAGCATGTATATCAATCTAGTATCTAAAGGAGGAGACCCCAAGAGCTTTGACTGGTATATCAAAGCATATTACGACTATCCCTACAAACTACATTCAGGATTCGGAATGGGATTAAACAGAGTCACCAAATTTGTCCTTCAACTAGATGACATTAGACAATCCACCATATATCCAGTTAACCGAGCAACAATCTATTAAGGAAGAATCAAACAACCGAAAAAGAACAGCATCTCACACGCACACAAATGATTATTATCTTACTATAGCGTTTTTATGATTTCATAGAGACTTATCGAGAGAGCAACAGGTTTGACTATTGAATATGACGTTATTGCTGTAGGAGGAGGTCCCTGTGGGTCCTTCTCTGCTCTGACTGCGGCAAAGTTGGGCGCCAACGTAGCAATCTGCGAGGAGCATGAATCAGTTGGCATCCCTAAACATTGCACTGGCCATCTAAACCTCAATGGCTTGAAACGCTTGAGACTACACCATCTGCCTAAAAACATAGTAGAAAATGAAACTAATGCGGTAACTTTCTACTCGCCGTCTGGAAAAGAATTCTCAATCAGATTTAACTCTCCTGTGACGTGCTCCGTAAACCGGGAGTTGTTTGACAAATACCTCGCCGAGCTTGCTACAAGGGCCGGTGTAGAGTATCGTTTGGGATCGCGGGTGAAGTCCCTCATTTTTCAAAGAGGCTCTGTTACAGGCGTCACCGTCAACCACAGTGGCTTCACAGAGACTTTATCCTCAAAAATCGTCATTGATGCTGAGGGTGTTTCGTCAGTTCTTTTGAGGAAAGCTGGACTACAGTCGCTTGACAGTACTATGGTTGTAAACGCAGTTCATGCTGAGGTGGACAGGCTAGAAGATGTTGAAGGTGATTCAGTTGAGGTTTATCTGGGAGAAAAATACGCTCCAGGATTCTTCGCATGGATAATTCCCAAACAGGAAGGCACGGCTAAAGTTGGGTTAGCTACAAATGTCGGGAATCCTAAGAAGTATTTACATAAATTCATTCGTGATCATCCTATAGCATCTCAGAAACTACGTAAAAGCAAGATTCTCGACCAGACTTTTCATCCCATTTCACTTGGAGGGTCAATCTCCAAAACTTATCATCATGGACTCCTCATCGTTGGAGACGCCGCTTCCCAAGTAAAGTCAACAACTGGCGGTGGGGTAATTTTCGGTCTTTTGTGCTCTAAAATCGCCGGAGAAGTGGCCCATGAAGCCATAAAAAATAACGATTTCTCTGAAAGCTTCTTGTCACGCTATCAGAATAGATGGAGAGCCTTGATCGGTTTTGAGCTCACCGTGATGCGTCAACTACGAATAATGCTCAACAATCTCTCAGACAAAAGAATAGACAAGATTATTGAATTAAGCGGAAGGCTAGAAATGGATAAGATCATTAGG